>ENA-OSJC01001709-OSJC01001709.1-marine-metagenome-genome-assembly--contig:-NODE-1709-length-17514-cov-10.479211_pt1 | contig 17514 bp, 18 predicted proteins | sample MGYA00237885_ERZ534234 | MGnify/ENA primary metagenome ERZ534234 (study PRJEB26413, sample SAMN06343907) | marine metagenome | isolation source: coastal waters | place: Atlantic Ocean: West Antarctic... | reverse complement strand
TAAATTTCTATTTTTTTTTGCATTATTACTTAATTCTCAAGGATAATATCAATTGGCTCAGAAGGAAGTGATTCCCATGCATTACATGCAGGACATTGCCAATGAAATTGCTTTGCTTTGAACCCACACTCTTGGCATGCGTAAAACCTTCTATCACCAATTGAATTCTTTATTGTTTGCTGAATCAGCTCAACATTATCAATTTCATTTTTTTTATCAATCGCATGCGCTTGAAATAGTTGATCTAGAGCCTGTAAACTTGGTCTTTGTATTAATTCATTACGCGCTATATCTCTTGCTTGTTCTACACCTTCATTTGATAATACAGATGAATACAAGGTGTTTAATAATGTTTTTAATTTATACAGATCGTAATATCTGGCTAAAACAGATAGACCATCATTCACTTTTCCCTCTAACTGAAAGGTATTCATAAGTTTAAGTCCAACCAACCCCAAATACTCGGGCTGTTGAAATTCAATTTTTTTCCAGTAAACTAATGCCTCATTATTTAGTTTTTCTTCCAATGCAATGTCGCCCAACATAATGTTTGCTCTGACGCAGTTTTTTGATTCTTGTAATGCTTTTAGTAATGATTTTTTTGCTTGATCATACTTCTTATTCATCACATGAGTGGTTGCAACCTCACAGTGATAATGACTAATCGCCACTCTAAATGAAACACCAGAGTTTTTTTCTAGCTCTAATGCTGTATTAATAGCTTTATTCCACTCACGCTCTCTTACATAAATTTCTATTAAAGTATTAAGGGCAAATTGATAGTAGCTTTCACTTTTGAGGGTCAATAGTATTTCCTCAGACCTGCCAAATAATCCAGCTTTGAAATAATCTTGAGCAAGTTCAGCGTTAACTGACTCTGTTTGAGGTTTACTTAGCTCTCTCTTTTGGATAAGCCCTATATGTAAATTGATTGCTTTGTCTATTTGACCAGTTTTTCTAAGTAATGAGCCAAGAACAAAATGTAATTCTAGTGAATCTTTTTTTATCTTTACTGCTTGCTCAAAGCACTCTACAGCTTTTTCGTACTCATTATTAATTATGAAATTAAGACCTTTGAAGTATGCGGTTGGGAGGTCTGTACTTTCAGATATAATTTGCCTTATATCTATCCTTGCCGCAATCCATCCAACAAGAAAGAAAAAAGGCACTACTAATAACCACCAAAATTCAAATTCAACCATAATTTTCTCTAATTAAAAAAGGCATATTCTTAATTACAAGAATATGCCTTTTATAAGATATATCTATATTATTTATCAACCCTGGACCTAAGTTCTTTACCTGCCTTAAAATGTGGCACATACTTTGCTGGTACATTTACCTTATCTCCAGTCTTAGGATTTCTTCCAACACGAGGTGGTCGAAAGTTTAGGCTAAAGCTCCCAAATCCTCTTATTTCTATCCTATCACCATTTGACAGCGACTTACTCATTAAATCAATTATAGCTTTTACAGACATTTCCGCATCTTTGTGGACTAGTTGAGAGAAGCGTGCCGCTAAAAGATTGATTAATTTTGACTTAGTCATTTTTTTTGTCGTCAAGTTTAGCTTGTAAGAGTGCACCTAAGCTTGTAGTACCTGCATTTTCAGGAGCATCAGTTTTCTTCTTCTTACTCTTTGTTTCTTTTTTTGTCTCAGCTCCATCTTTAATGCCATCTTTACCGTCACTAACTACTGAATCTTTTGCTTTAGGATTTGGATCTTCTGTTAGCTGTTTAATACCTAGAGATATTCTCTCTTTACCTACATCTATAGAAATAATAATTGACTCAACTTCATCGCCTTTTTTATAATTTTTTACAGCTTCATCGCCACTATCGTCCCATGATATATCAGACAGATGTATTAAACCGTCAATACCACCTTCTAAGCCAATGAAAATACCGAAGTCAGTTATTGATTTAATGCTTCCTTTTATTTTACTGCCTTCTTTGTTGCTGTCAGAAAATTCATTCCATGGGTTTTCTATACACTGTTTCATACCAAGCGACAGCCTTCTTCTATCTTCATCAACCTCTAAAATCATTACCTCAACTTCATCACCTAATTGAACAGCCTTACTCGGATGTATATTTTTATTTGTCCAATCCATTTCTGAAACATGGACAAGACCCTCAATACCACTCTCAATTTCAATAAAAGCTCCATAATCTGTAAGATTTGAAACTTTACCGAATACCCTTGTTTTAGCAGGGTACCTTCTAACTAATCCTACCCAAGGGTCCTCATCTAGCTGCTTAAGCCCAAGTGATACCCTGTTTTTTTCTTTATCAAATTTAAGAACTCTTGATTCAATTTCATCTCCAACACTAAGAAGCTCTGATGGATGTTTAATTCTTTTCCATGCAAGGTCGGTAATATGAAGTAGACCATCAATTCCACCTAGGTCTACAAATGCTCCGTAGTCTGTAATATTTTTTATAATACCTTTAACGACTGAGCCCTCTGTAAGTGTTTCCAGAACTGCTCCTCGATCAGTACCCTGTTGCTCTTCTAGTACAGCTTTTCTAGAAACCACCACATTATTTCTTTTTTTATCGATTTTAATTATTTTTAGTTCGCATTCTTTATTTTCAAAAGGAGCTGTATCTTTTACTGGCCTAATATCGACTAGTGATCCGGGTAAAAATGCCATAATTCCATTTACAGTAACCCTTAATCCACCTTTAACTCTGCTACTTATGTAGCCCTTAACAATGGTGCCATCTTCCATAGCTTCCTCAAGATCAGTCCACGCTTGCATTTGCTTAGCTTTGACTCTTGATAGGAGGGTTGAACCATACCCATCTTCAATTTTTTCAATAGCAACTTTTACTTGGTCACCTAAGCTGACTTCAATATCACCTTTAGCATCAAGAAATTCTTCTGTTTTTATTATGCTTTCAGATTTAAGTCCAGCACTCACTATTACAAAATCATTTTCCACCGATATGACTTCAGCATTAATAATTTCACCCTGTCGCATTTCTTTATGCGCCATGCTTTCTTCAAATAGTGCTTCGAAGCTCTCTGTTGTTACGTTTGTTTTTTCTGTTGTTGCCATTGAATTTTATACCTTAATCTTTTAATCCCAACTAGCGATGGGGTTGTTTATATAAACTGATGACTGGAGTCACTCAGAACCTAATTTTTTCTTTATAATTTGTAGAATTTTTTTAACAGTCTGCTCTATACTAAGTTTGTCTGTTTCTAAAATATACGCGTTTTCTGATATAATAAGAGGTGAAATAGATCTATTTGTGTCTCTACTATCTCTTAACTTTATTTGCTCAGTAACAAATTGCAGATTAACATCCTTTTCCTTTAATATCAACTGTTTAAATCTTCTGTTAGCTCTTTCTTGAACACTTGCATTCAGGAATATTTTGATTTTTGCATTAGGGAAAACCACCGAAGTCATATCTCTTCCTTCTGCAACAAGCCCTGGATGCTTAAAAAAACTTTTTTGAAAACTTAAGATTGAGACCCTTAGTGACGAGTGAATAGCAATTTTAGAGGCGAATATGCTAATTTCATCTGTTCTAATTTTACTAGTAATATCTTCTTTATTTAATAGGGTTTTATTTTTTACAAATTCGATATCATTAATTTTTGAAATCTGACTGAGATTTCTTTCATCTTCAGGTGAAATATTCTTTATTAATGCAGCATAAGCAATCACTCGGTATACAGCGCCCGAATCAAGGTAATGAAAGCCCAACTTTTCACTAATTAATTTTGCAATTGTTCCTTTACCTGAACCTGCTGGCCCATCAATTGCAATAACGAATGGCTTTTTAATATGCTTAATTAACGACACCTTCAAAGTCCTCAAAGAAGTTAGGATATGTTTTATTGACACATTTTGGATCAAGTATTGTTATTTCTTTATGAGCTAAGGATATTAATGAAAAGCACATTGCCATTCTGTGGTCGTCATAAGTTTTAATTTCCACCCCATTGTTCATTTCAGTTGGAGGTTCGATTGTGATTGAGCTATCAGTACTTGATACTATAGCGCCGAGTTTACTAAGTTCATTTTCCATTGCTTGTATTCTGTCAGTTTCTTTAACGCGCCAACTTTTAATATTAGTTAAGGTAGTTATCCCGCTTGCAAACATAGCTAGAACTGCAATAGTCATTGCTGCATCCGGCATTTCTTTACAATTAATAGTCATACCTTTAAGGCGTTTGTTGCTTGTAACTTTTATGGAGTTTTCGAGGTAATAAATATTTGCCCCCATTTCAGATATCACATCTAAAAATTTTAAATCCCCTTGTATGCTTGATTTATTAATACCCTTAACCTCTATAGAGCCACTTATTGCAGCTGCTGCAAAAAAATAAGATGCAGATGAGGCGTCGCCCTCAACAATAATTTCTTTAGGACTTTTAAAGGCTGCTGGAGTTTTTAGTTCAAAAGTTTGCCAATCTTTATTGCTATAAAAAATATTAAATTGTTCCAATAATTTAAGGGTAATATCAATGTATGGCTTAGAAATAAGGTCACCCTTAATACATATACTTAGATTTTTATTCGCCAAGGGAGCAGCAATTAGTAAAGCGGTGAGGTATTGACTTGAAACATTTCCATTTATAAATATTGGGCCATTAATAGAAATTTTACTTTTACTTATTTTTAGCGGAGGGTACCCAGTATTTTCTAAGTATTCAATATCCGCTCCTATCGAAAGAAGTGCATCAACCAAATCTTTGATAGGCCTTTCATGCATTCTAGGGATACCTTTTAATTCATACGAGCCACCCAAAATCGATAAGATTGCTACTAGTGGCCTAAATGCAGTGCCAGCATTACCTAGAAACAAATCTGTATTTGTAACAGGAAATTTATGTTCAACACCAGTTACTTTAATATCTTTATTTATTTTTTGATAATCAACGCCCAGAAGCTTAAGAGCATTAAGCATTTGGTGTGTATCGTCTGAGTTAAGGCAATCCTTTATTAATGAGGTACCTTTTGATAGAGCAGCCATGATCAACAATCTATTAGTAATACTTTTTGAGCCAGGAAGACTTATTGAGCCTTCAATAAAATTCGCTTTTTTAAGAGTTTTTTTATCCATTAATTGGGTTGCTACTCTGACCATTTTTTTCTTGTTGTACTAGCATTTTTTAAATACTTTTCTAAATTAGCCAGCTCATTTAATTCTAAAAAACTTTTAAGTTCGCAAATCTCTTTTTCAAATAAAATTAAGTCCTGAAGAATAGAGTCTTTATTTGCTAAACATATGTCTCGCCACATTTCTGGAGAGCTAGCAGCGATTCTCGAAAAATCTCTGAATCCACTAGCAGCAAAATTTAACAAAACCTCCTTATTCTTTTTTTTGTTTATTAAGTTGACTAAATTAAAAGCGAGGAGGTGGGGTAGGTGACTTACTGTAGAAAATATTTGATCATGCTCTTTTGCGGTCATTTTTGAAACTATACCTCCTAATGATGACCAGAATAAAGTTAGTTTTTTCTGAGCAACGGTACTTGATAAATCTTCTTCAGTAATAATAATATTTTTATTTTTAAATAAATCTAATTGAGCTGCTCCAGCTCCATTTTTTTCTGATCCTGCAATTGGATGAGATCCAATGAATTGATTGTATTTATCTTTTAGGTTTAATTTAGCTTCATTTAAAACATTTAATTTTGTACTTCCTACATCCGTAATAATTGTATTTTTCAACAAGTTAGGATATATTTTTTTTAGAATGGATTGTGTTTGAGCAACCGGAGTTGCAATTAATATCATGTCAGCTGACGAAACGTCTTCAGGGATGTTGGATGAAATATAATCAAGCATATTATTTGCAACAAAATAATTAAGGTCAGTCCCTCCTGCCCTTGAAACACCAACAATTTCACTAAAAAGCTTTTGTTCTCTAGCTTTTAGTGCAACTGAGCCTCCTATTAGGCCAACTCCAAAAATTAGTAATTTTTTCATTAATAAAACACTTGTTATTTTTAAGTAAATTGTATCATGTGAGTCATGAGCTTGCTTCTTGCCATGAATCATTAATAAGGAGCTCATATGGCACAAAATTAGTTTTATATTCCATTTTTGCACATTCATCAATCCAGTAGCCTAAGTAAAGATATTTTAATTTTTCTTTTTTACAGTGTTCTATGAGCCATATAATTGAATAAGTGCCAAAACTTTTTCTTTTATCCTTCGTATCAAAAAATGTATAGACAGCTGAAATTCCATCATCAATAAAATCAACTATAGTAACCACTTTTAATTTCTCCTCTGACCTAAATTCTATTATTTTTGAACTTACATTACTTTTGATAAGAAAATCATTGTAGTCGTCTTCATCGCTTTCAGAACCTTCTTGGGGGCGATGACGGTTATTTTGGTAATCTACATACAGATTATAGTGATCTTGTTTAAATTCTAGAGGTAGGATTTTAAAAGAAAGCGGCGATGTTTTTCTAAAAGCTCTCTTTTGATTTTTGCTTATAGAAAACCTTTCAGCACAAATTCGAATCGGTGTACATGCTGAACACTCATTGCAATTAGGCTTGTAAACATATTGACCACTTCGTCTAAAACCCTTTTTAATTAAATCACTGTATATTTCATTGTTTATTCGATTGTATGGTGTAGCAACAATTGATTGAGCTTCTCGATTTTTGATATAGCCGCAAGAGTAACTAGAGGTTGAATAAAACTGTATTTTTTTTAATGCTGTTTTATCTTTAAGATTCATATTTACGACTCTCTAACTTATAATACATAACAACTTCTTTATTTGAAGATTTACAATATACTTATATACTATGAAACATTATATATTTTTCCCCACTCTTTTTTTATTATTATTTTTGACCTCTTTAGTTGTTATCGCGGATGAAAAGTCACTTTTTTGGCAAGCTGAAGATCAGCAAGGTAAAAAGCATTATATTTTTGGTACGATTCACTCTGACGATAATCGTGTTTCTAGTTTTGACTCTTCGGTAACTGATGCAATGAAAGAGGTTGATATTTTTTTATCGGAAATAGACGAGGTGACTGATCAAAGTGTCCTTCAATTAGATCAAAATTTATACCCTGATTACTTAACTGATACTGAGCTTGATGAAATTAAATTATTGGCTGACTTTCACACAATCCCAGAATCTCTTACTTTCATGATGAAGCCATGGTTACTGGCAGTTATTTTAAATTCATCAAGACCAATAACTCCATTTAATCAGGATAATTTACTTAAAACACAAGCTCGAGATTTCTCAAAACCAACAAAAGGTATTGAATCCGTAAAGCAGCACTTTAATACATTGGATAGTTTTACGATTCAGCAGCAGATGAGTATTTTAAAAAATGTTTTAGCTTTGAGCGAGAATGATAAAATTAAGAATTATGAGTCATTGATATCAGCCTATTTGTCTCTTGATCCAGAAAAAATTTTAGAGGAAGACCTGAGAATTACAAAATTAATAGTCCCAAGAGAGTTGTGGAATGAATTTAAGGATAAGTTTTTAATTAGTAGAAATATTTTTTTTGTAAAAAAAATCATCCAACTTGCTAAAGACAATAAATTATTTATTGCGGTGGGGGCTTCTCATCTTGGCGGGGAAAGCGGACTTCTGAATCAATTAAGTAAATCTGGCTTTAATCTCCTACCAATGGATGCCCTAGTAATCGATAAACAAGTTAGTCAATAATATATTGCTCTTCCCATGATTAATAAAAATTTTATAAATTCAAAAGATAATTCTTTTTATAAGACCTTAAGGAAAATTTCAGCAAATAAAAAGTTCAGATTAGGTTCCGGGCAAACACTTTTAGATGGAGCTCACTTAATAGAAGTTTATCAAAAGTATAGTCAGCCTTTAGCCTTAATTAAAGATGAAAGCATTAGTACGCCTGAGGTTGATAATTTAATTCAAACTAATAAAAATATTAAATGTTTAACACTTAGTCATGATTTATTTCTTAAGCTCTCAGAACTTAAAACTAGCAGTGGAATCTTTGCCTTAGTTGAAATACCAAAAAATATTTTATCGATAAGTCCCTTAACACTTCTTCTTGATAGGATTCAAGATCCAGGTAATTTAGGAACAATTCTGAGAACAGCTGCGGCCTCCGGCGTTACTTCTGTTGTATTATCGACAGGGTGTGCTGATATATGGTCACCAAAAACTCTGAGAGGCAGTCAAGGACTTCAGTTTGGCCTAAGCTGTCTCACTGATCAAGATTTATCTGAATGGATTGATAATTTTAAGGGTAAAGTTTTTGCTCTATCAATGGGGGGTAAGTCAATCTACGATACATCGCTGGATAAAAATATTGCTGTTCTTGTTGGTAATGAGGGCGCTGGAATTAATTCATCCTTATTAAAAAAAACAGATAATATTTTATCTTTACCTATGCAGAAAGATATAGAATCAGTTAATGTAGCTGTTGCAGCAAGCGTTTTTATGTATGAATTTTATCGCCAGACCAGAGAAAGATGAATTTTAAATAAAGTTTAATTCAATTGCAGTTTTTTTCTTAATTTTTTTTCTATCCCAATTCTTTACGGCCCACTGAATTATCTCTATTGGTGATGCTTGCTCGTGAGCTTTACTTATTTTTTGGTTAAGAAACTTTAACGATTTAATTAAAACATCAGTTGGATTTTTCATTTGCAAGGTATCACCCATACTTTTACTAAGTTTTTGACCTCCAATTAATGCAATTGGAATGTGTGAGTATTTTATTGGCTTAAGATTTAAAAGAGACCTTATGTATATCTGTTGCGGGGTAGATTCTATTAAGTCTGCTCCTCTTACTATATTTGTTACAGACTGAAGGTCATCATCGATTGCAGTGGTGAGCTGATAAGAAAATACGTTATCAGATCGTTTGACAATAAAATCACCCATTAATAATTTTAGGTTGATGGATTTGGTGCCTTGAATTGTATCTTTAAAGTTAATATTTTTTGAGTTAGTTTTTAACCTAATCGAATTGCCTTTTCTAGCTGTAATTTTTTTTAAACTGCACGCATTGTTGTAAATTGAATAACCAGATTTTGTTGGATTGTTTAATAAAATTTCTTTTCTTGAGCATTCGCAGTAATATGTAAGATCTAATTCTTTAAGCTTTTGAGTTACTAATTCATATATTTTAATATTGTCAGATTGATGCATAACTAAACCATCCCAATGCAAACCAAATGCCTCAAGTGAATTCAAGATTAATTTTTCAGACCCCTTTTTTATTCGAGGCGTGTCTATATCATCAATCCTTATTTTCCACTCCCCGTCATTATGCTTTGCATCTAAGTAGCTTGCCAATGCTGTAATAAGCGACCCTAGATGGAGGGGTCCGGAAGGAGTCGGTGCAAATCTTCCTATATACATTTATTGATGGGGGTACGGCGGGACATACCAATGAGTTAATGAGGAACCTATTAAAGTTAACTGACAGTCTAGTCTGGATTGATTGTTTGCACTGACACTAAAGTAATAAATACGTTTTATTGCCGGCCAGTTGGCAGAAGTTCTGACAATCTTAAGTTCATGACAGTGAACGCTTTCATCCAAAAGCTGAAGATTAAATTGGCCAGCAAGATTCTTGCTTCGGTTTATCGCAATTTCTCTTTTGGCGGTTACATCAAACCAGAACCAAACAATCAATCCCATTAAAAATAAAATAAAGTATTCATACATATTTTGTATATTAAAGTTCTTTTCTTGAATTCGTAAATTTTTTTTAATAAATTTTTTGAAGACGTTTTTTTAAAGTTAATGTTTGGTATGTAAGTTATCTAAATAAAAAGCACTTTAATAGTGCTTTATTAATTATATTTTGCACCGTTTTGTTTCAAAAAAATACAAAATCTCCTTCAAACGCAATCAATTAATAAAAATCGTAATAAAATTAGGTCCAATTTAAAAATATGTATGGAGATTACGTTTAATGGAAACCTTAGTAGATCAGAGTAATGTTTTGTTTATTCTTTTGGGTGCAATAATGGTACTTGCTATGCATGCTGGTTTTGCATTTTTAGAGGTTGGAACAGTTAGAGAAAAAAATCAGGTTAATGCATTGGCTAAAATTATGGCTGATTTTTCAATATCGACAATAGCATATTTTTTTATCGGCTATAGTTTGGCATATGGGGTTAATTTTTATGATACTGCATCTGCGCTGAGCGAAAAAAGTGCATATGAATTAGTTAAGTTTTTTTTCTTACTTACTTTTGCAGCTGCTATTCCAGCTATTATTTCAGGTGGTATTGCTGAACGAGCTAAATTTAACCCGCAACTTATAGCCTCATTTATTTTAGTGGGCTTTTTATATCCTTTTTTTGAAGGCGTTATTTGGAATGGAAATTTTGGATTCCAGGATATTTTAACAAATACATTCGGTGCTCCATTCAATGATTTTGCAGGCTCAGTTGTTGTCCACGCGATGGGAGGCTGGATTGCTTTGGCTGCTGTAATTTTATTAGGCGCAAGAAAAGGTAGATATTCAAGTAATGGAAAATTAAATGCTTTTCCACCCTCAAGCATTCCTTTTCTAGCTCTTGGGTCTTGGATCCTTACAGTTGGATGGTTTGGCTTCAATGTTATGTCCGCTCAAACTCTTGATGGAGTCACTGGCCTTGTTGCAGTTAACTCGTTAATGGCGATGGTAGGAGGAACACTCGCAGCTTTAGTTGTAGGAAAAAATGATCCTGGGTTTCTTTATAATGGACCATTAGCTGGTCTAGTTGCGGTATGTGCCGGATCAAATATTTTTCACCCACTAGGAGCTCTTGCTGTAGGAGGTATTGCTGGAATATTATTTGTCTGGACTTTTTCTTTAACACAGAATAAATGGAAAATTGATGATGTTTTAGGTGTATGGCCTTTGCATGGAATATGTGGAGCTTGGGGGGGTATAGCTGCAGGTATATTCGGATTAGAAATTTTGGGTGGGCTGGGAGGTGTATCTTTTTACTCACAATTTGTTGGAACTGTTGCAGGAGTTACCGTTGCATTCTTTGGGGGGTACTTTATTTACTCAATCGTAAAAAGTACAATAGGTATTCGTTTAACTGAAGAGGAAGAGTTTAATGGCGCAGATATAACAATCCATAAAATCAACTCAGTCTCATCGGACAAATAAGCACAAACTAATTAACTGCCATGCTAAAATCTTAGCATGGCAAATTATCATGTAATTATTCCTGCTGCAGGTACAGGCTCAAGGATGAGGCAATCTATTCCCAAGCAATTTGCTAGCTTAGAGGGCAAGACAATTATTCAATGGGTTGAGTCTATTTTTTCAAATGTACTGGTGATTCAGTCGATTTCAATTGCAATACAGCCTTCCGAAAAATTTCTTGAAATTTCAGGATGTCAGTTTTCAGATAAAACAGAAGTATTAAGAACAGGTGGCGAGAGTAGATCTCAAACTGTTTTAAACACATTAAAAAAAATAAAAAATCTTGTTTCAGAAGATGATTGGATTTTAGTTCATGACGCTGCCAGATTAGGTATTACTGAGTCATTAATAAATAATTTTATAATTAATATTGGGTCAGATAAAGTTGGCGGTATAATGGCTATTCCAGTTGCTGATACTGTTAAAAGAGTGAATGATAATGTGGAAATTATTAAGACTGAGAATAGAGAGAAGCTATGGTTAGCTCAGACTCCACAAATGTTTCGATATAAAATCTTAAAAAAAGCATTGGAGCAATTTGACGGATATCCGACTGATGAGGCGGAAGCAATTGAATCCCTGGGTTTAAGGCCTAAAATTTTTGAGGGGAGTATATTGAATACCAAAATTACGTATCAAGAAGATTTAGTGAACGCAAATAAAGTTATCAAGCTGATGAAGGAAAGTAATTTATCATGAGAGTAGGTCAGGGGTTCGACGTACATCAATTAGTGCCAAATAGAAAACTTATTATTGGTGGAGTTACAATTGATTTTCATTTAGGATTAATGGGTCACTCCGATGCTGATGTTTTAATCCATGCAATCATGGATGCGCTTCTCGGCGCAGCAGGTTTAGGGGATATTGGGCAGCATTTTCCAGATTCTGATGCTACTTTTAAAAATATTGATTCACGAGATTTGTTAAAAAAAGTTATAAAACTTATTGAATTAAGTGATTTCAAAGTTATAAACATAGATACCACTATTATTTGCCAAGCTCCAATGCTATCCAAATTTATACCTTTGATGATCGAGAATATATCACTTGATTGCGGTTGTGATAAATCTCAGATCAATATTAAAGCCACAACGTCAGAAGCATTAGGTTTTGTTGGGCGGTCTGAAGGAATTGCAGCTCAAGCTATATGTTTAATTGAATTAAAAGATAGTCAATAACAAAGTTGTTAGATTTATGGTTTAACTAGTACTCCTTCAAAAGAACAATAACTGCTCCACTACCCCCGTCATGTCTGGGTGCCTCCACGTATGCAATTACCTCATCTTTTTGGGCTAGCCAATTTTTAACTTTATTTCTTAGAACAGGTTCCTTGTTAGCGGAGCGTAATCCTTTACCATGAATTATTTTTATGCATCTAATTTTTCTTTTCTTACACTCAATTATAAAATTAACAATATAAACTTTAGCTTCTTCTGATATTAGCCCATGAAGATCAATGGATTTTTGAATTACCCAGTAACCTTTTTTTAATTTCCTTAAGATGTCTGGGGAGTGATCTTTTTTAAGATAATTGAGTGCCTCACCTGATTCAATGCTATCAAAAAATTCATCACTCAGTGAGTCCCTTAATACTTTTTGCTCATCTTCAATTAATTTGTGCGCAATTGGTTTTGGTTTTGGTTTTTTTGACTGAACTTCAGCTTTTAGAGATTTTATTTTAAGTGGCTTAACATCCTTAACAGCTTGCTTAAATATATCTGCATCATCAATCATTTTTGGACAAAAAGCGTTCAGCATCTAGAGCTGCCATACAACCTGTTCCAGCACTAGTGATTGCTTGCCTATAAATATGATCTTGAACATCCCCAGCAGCAAATACACCTGCGACATTAGTTGCTGTGAAGTTTCCATTTCTTCCACATTCGGTCAAAATATATCCATTTTCCATATCAAGTTGACCCTCAAAAATCTCTGTATTTGGTTTGTGTCCTATTGCGACAAAAACACCTTTAAGTTGTATTTCCTTTAATTTATCTGTATTAACATCTTTGACTATTATCCCGGTAACACCAGATTCATCTCCAACGACTTCATTAAGTGTGTGGAAGGTTTCTAATTTAATCTTTCCTTCCTTAACTCTTTCATGAACCTTGTCCATTAAAATTGCTTCAGCTCTAAATTTATCACGCCTATGAATTAGGGTAACTTTACTTGCTATATTAGAAAGATAAAGCGCCTCTTCGATTGCTGTATTCCCTCCACCAATAACTGCAACTTCTTGTTCTTTATAGAAAAAACCATCACAAGTTGCACAGGCTGAAACTCCTTTTCCTAAAAATTTAGTTTCACTCTCTAGCCCCAGATACATAGCGGATGCTCCTGTTGAAATAATTAACGAGTCACAAGTGTATTCATTATTATCTCCAGTTAGAGTTATTGGCTGACCTTTAAGCTGGCAAGAGCTTATGTGGTCAAAAATTATTTCCGTATTAAATCTAAGGGCATGCTTTTCAAATCTAGCCATCAGTTCAGGACCTAAAACTCCATCAGAGTCTGCGGGCCAATTATCAACATCAGTTGTTGTCATTAATTGCCCACCTTGCGCCATACCTGTTATTAAAACTGGACTAAGGTTAGCTCTAGCTGCATAAATGGCAGCTGAGTATCCAGCAGGCCCAGAACCCAGAATGATTAGCGGATGATGTTGTGACATAATTAAAAATACCCGTTTAATATAATTTATAAAATATGATTTTAGTTTAACTCTAGTTTCTAATCAAATGAAAATAATTTATCAATGTAATAAATTATCTTTATATTTAAATATTTAAGAAAGGAAATTTACTCAACATACTGATATAATTTACTTAAAATTTCACGAGTATTCTCTAAATTGTTTTTAAGAAAAAAATCAAAACTATCTAATAGAAAAATAATAGCTTCTCAGGATTTGTCCAAGAGATTAGCGAGTAGGATTTTAAGAGAAGCAACCTGGCTGTTGCTTCTATTTATTGGACTTTATATTACCTTGGCGCTTGCAAGCCATTCATCAAGTGATCCTTCTTGGATGCATAGTACCGCCTCTCAAAATGGCCTACAGAATCTTGGAGGGTTAGTAGGTGCTCATTTTTCTGGCTTCGTCCTATCAGCTTTTGGAGTGTCTTCTTGGTTGTTAGTTTTTCTCAGTATTTATAGTATTTCCCTTATCTATCCCAGGATTGAGAATGAAAAATATGAAACAAAACACCGCTTAATTGTTCATTACGCAGGTTTTGTTTTATTGTTATTTTCTTCAGCTACTTTTGAAGCTGGTTATATTATTGATATAGCTACAGCTTCACTTCCATCTGGCCAAGGTGGTATGGTAGGTAACTTAGTAAATGAAATGCTTTCCAAGCCCCTAGGTTATATTGGTACATTAGTTTTTTTAGTTTTCTCTTTAGCTATAGGGTTTAGTTTATTTACTGGATGGTCTTGGATTCACATCTCTGAGTTGATTGGAAATTTTTTATTTAATCTTGTTCAGTTTGTTTCAGATAAAATTGTAGATTGGCAGGATCGTCGAGAGGGAAGAAGAATTGAAGCAGAAAGAGATAGTGTGGTTGAGAAAGAGAGAAAAAAGTTAGAGACAAGAGCTATTCCTGTAACCATATTGGAATCAAAGTCTGAAATTAAAGAAAGTAAGCGTGCTAAAAAAGAAGTACAAAAAACTTTATTTGGCGATTCAGTTTTACCCCCTTTACATTTACTTGATGAGCCACCTGATCAAATTACATCTCAAACGCCAGAGACTATTGAGTTTATATCAAGACTTATAGAGAAAAAACTATTAGATTTTGGTGTTGAGGCAAAAGTAATTTCCGCTCAACCGGGACCAGTTATTACGAGGTATGAAATTGAACCTGCGGCAGGTGTAAAGGGTAGCCAAGTAACAAATTTGTCTAAAGATTTAGCTCGGGCACTTTCTGTTGGGAGTGTAAGAGTTGTTGAAACCATACCTGGAAAAACTTGCATGGGTTTAGAAATCCCAAACCCTAATAGACAAGTTGTTTATTTATCCGAAATACTTAGTTCGAGTGTCTTTGGTGATACCTCAGCTCTCCTTACTGTTGCGCTAGGAAAGGATATTTCTGGTAAACCAGATGTAGCTGATATTTTTAAGATGCCGCATTTATTAATTGCAGGCACAACTGGTTCTGGTAAGTCCGTAGCTATAAATGCTTTAGTACTAAGTCTTCTTTATAAAGCCACGCCTGAACAAGTAAAAATGATTTTAATTGATCCTAAAATGCTTGAATTATCAGTTTATGAGGGCATACCACATTTACTTACACCTGTTGTTACTGATATGAGTCAAGCCGGACATGCACTAAATTGGTGTGTTGCAGAAATGGAGCGTCGTTATAAGTTATTATCTACTTTTGGAGTAAGAAACTTAGCTGGCTTTAATCACAAAGTAAAGGAAGCTAGTGAAAAAGGAACTCCACTTACCAATCCATTTTCATTGAATCCAGAAAACCCTGAGCTTCTTGATGAGTTACCTCAGATAGTTATTGTAATTGATGAGCTAGCAGATTTAATGATGGTAATGGGTAAAAAGATTGAGGAGTTAATTGCTAGACTTGCTCAAAAAGCTAGAGCTTCAGGTATTCATCTTGTATTAGCCACCCAAAGACCCTCTGTTGACGTCATAACTGGATTAATAAAAGCAAATATTCCGGCTAGGGTTGCCTTTCAAGTCTCAAGTAAAATTGATTCAAGAACAATATTGGATCAAATGGGAGCCGAAACTTTGTTAGGCAAGGGTGATATGCTTTATATGCCCCCAGGAACTAGCTATCCCACTAGAATTCATGGTGCCTTTGTATCAGATCAAGAGGTACATAAAGTTGTAGAGTTTTTAAAGGCAAAGGGAGAGCCTAATTATATCGATGAAATATTAAACCCTTTACACGCTGATACTAACGAGTCAGGTGGCGGAGGTTCTGTTGGAGAAAAAGACCCCCTATATGATGAAGCTGTTGAAATTGTATTGAGTTCAAAAAAAGCCTCGATTTCATATGTTCAAAGAACGCTAAGAATTGGTTATAACAGGGCGGCAAGAATAATAGAAGATATGGAAAAAGCTGGACTGGTTTCAGCTATGCAAAGCAATGGTAATCGGGAAATAATTACCTCAAACAATGGCGACTAGATTACTAGTAATATTATTATTTTCTTTTAATGCGATTGCAAGTGAAGCTGATTTAGAAAAAATATTAAAGATTACTAAGTCATTTAGAGGCCAATTCGTTCAAAAAGTGTCCGATCAAGATGGAAATACAATTCAGGAGGTTAAAGGGCACATGCTCTTTAAAAAACCCAATTTTTTTAAATGGGTGTATACGGAGCCCTTTAAAAATCAAATAATCAGTGATGGTGAGTTTTTGTTTCTTTATGATCCTGACTTAAAGCAAGTGATTATAACCAGATTGAGTCGCCTAGGAAATTCAAGTCCAGCTATGCTTCTTGTCTCTGAAAATATAAAAAATTTATTTGACACAGAAAATTTTTACGATGAAAAAAATATATTTTGGTTTAAATCTGTACCCAAAAATCCAAATACATCATCTTTTAAGGAAGTCTTGATTCGCTATGATGAAACCAAACTTAAAAGAATGAAGATTCTTGATAACTTTGATCATATTACTGATATTAGTTTTTCGAATATAATTCAAAATGAAGGCATCAATGATGCGGTATTTTTATTTAATCTTCCTGAGGGGGTGGATGTAATTAAAAATTAAATGAATACTGAAAAAAAAATTCCACTTTCAGAGCTATTGAGGCCTAAAAAAATTGAAGACGTTATCGGTCAGGCACACCTTCTTGAACGCGGGCAGTCTCTTAGGGTTGCAATAGAATCTGGAAACCTTCCTTCAATGATTCTTTGGGGGCCACCAGGTGTTGGTAAAACAACGATTGCTAGAGTTGTTGCCAACACGAATGACGCTCAATTTATTTCTTTATCTGCTGTTTTGTCAGGAGTTAAAGAAATAAGAGAGTCAATTGAAAAAGCTGAATTTGCAAGAGATCAGCATGATAAAAATACTATTTTGTTTGTTGATGAAGTTCATCGATTTAATAAGAGTCAACAGGATGCATTCCTGCCACATATCGAGTCTGGCCTATTTACATTTATTGGTGCAACAACTGAAAACCCATCATTCGAAGTTAATTCAGCATTACTTAGCCGTTGCCAGGTATATACTTTAAAGTCATTAACTGAATCTGAGTTAGAGTTAATTTTTAAGAAAACTTTAGCTGATAATAAAAGTATTAAGTTTTCCGACAAAGCAAAAGAAATTATTTTAGGATTTTCTAATGGTGACGCTCGTAGACTAATTAATCTTATGGAAAT
>ENA-OSJC01001707-OSJC01001707.1-marine-metagenome-genome-assembly--contig:-NODE-1707-length-17519-cov-4.451267_pt1 | contig 17519 bp, 29 predicted proteins | sample MGYA00237885_ERZ534234 | MGnify/ENA primary metagenome ERZ534234 (study PRJEB26413, sample SAMN06343907) | marine metagenome | isolation source: coastal waters | place: Atlantic Ocean: West Antarctic... | reverse complement strand
TTAGTAGTAGCTATTGCAGCTTGAGCTGTTGCAGTGTTAGCTTTAGTAGTAGCTGTAGCTGCACTTGCTGCTGCTGCATTTTTAGAAGCTAAAGCTGCTGATGCACTTGATCCTGCTGCATTAATATTGCTAGCGTTTCCTGCAACTGCATTTATGTTAGAAGCATTATTTGCAACTGCTGTTACGTTGCTTGCAACACCAGCAACAGTAGCTATATTTCCTGATACAGCTGCTAAAGTGTTCATATCTGAAACAACATCTGATGTACCAAGTGTATTTAAATCAGCCACTACATCACTAGTTCCTAAAATAGCCATATCAGCTACAATAGCTGTAGTTCCTAAAATAGCCATATCAGCTACGGCAGCACTTGTTCCAAGCCTTCCAATTTCTGTAGCTTTACCAGCAACAGCGCCAATATCTGTGGCATCTCCTGCAACTGCAGTTATATTAGCTTTAATGTTTTCTACTGCTGCAACGTCACTTGCTATACCAGCAACTGCTGTAACGTCACTAGATATTCCTGCTACTGATGTTACATTACTTGCAATTCCAGCTACAATATTAATTTTAGCTTGATCACCGCTTGCAGGTGCAAATGTTACAAAAGCAGAACCGTTCCAAGCAAACATTTGGTCTGAAGAACTGTTCCAATATAATGCACCCTCTATTAGAGAGTTACCATCGTTGTCTGTTGAAGGAGCAGATGATTTAGCTCCTAAATATCTATCGTCAAATGAGTCAAAAGATGCTGCTGCTGCTGAAGCACTTGCTGCTGCGTTTGTGTTGTTGGATTGGGTACTAGCGATCAGCTCTTCTTCGTTAGTATTATCGTAAAATGAACCTCTTGACATAGTATGTCTCCTTAATTATAAGCCTTGAAACCCTTGAAAACGCATTTGTACATTCGCACCTTTTAACTCTGCGTTGTTAGCTCTCATGTTTGTAGCTGTTATTTTTTCTATAAATAGACGAGTAAATTTTGAGGCATCCCCGTCATTTCCTAAATATTCTGACGCTACTGACAAAGCCCCGTATAAAACCATTTCGTAGTCATCCAGCAACCAGCTATCTTTTTCTACGTCGGCATAATTGATTGTGCAAACTCCATACCCATTAGAAGGTGAGTAAGCAACAAATGAAGCCCCAGCAGCACCATTTGACTTCCTTAGCAAACTACCACAAGTCACACTAGTACTTCTAAAAGTCCCCCCATTAGTATACAATGAACCTATAGCATTATCTAACTTATAATATTTAAACACATAAGTTCCACTAGCACTAATATTGCCAGAGCTATCTGTGACTACAAATATAGAGCCATCTCTAGCAAAAGAGTTAGCTATAGAGTGCTTATCGGAACTATACAAATTTCTAGTATCAGTTCTAGTTAAGACAGTGTCATCACTATTACTTGTGCTTGTCCATATTCCATTTGCTGCCACGCAAGTAGCCGAAGTAGTATTAGTTGATGGGTTAACGCTGCATGAGCCACCACCTGTTGCCCTAATTTCAATTAATTCTAAAAAATCAGAGGGAATAATTAAGTAAGGTTCACCAGCCGCAATTGTGTAGGTTACTGACTTTTCTAATGCGGGGACTCTTAATAATTCGTATACTTTAGCTTCCCCCATTTCAATAAATTGATCTAATTGTGCGTTTGTTAAGTCAGAGCGGTTTAGCCAGTCTGCTACGGTTGTGCGTAGAGTAGCTTGGTTAGTTACTGCTGCCATAATTTATCTCCCTTTGGGGTTTTTAATAATATTACCCGTCAATAATTGGGGGTAGTTCTGTATAACTATATTTCTAATCTTTTGCAAATCTTTAGCACTATTTTGCGAGTCGTGCACATCTATGCCAAATTTAGTTTTTATATCTACAGCTACTATATCTGGGATAATAGCAAATGATCTAAAATTTTGTTTTTGGTTAGCAAACATACTTTTTGAGGCTGCTCGTGATTTAGAAGCATAGTCTAAATAAGCCGATACATCTTGTGTGGCCCTGAATTCGCCATTCTTACCATACGTATCTTTAATAAAATTACTCATTTTAATTCTCCGATTTAAGGTTGAATACCCCTACTTAAATATACTAATATAATACATTTAAATAGAGGCAGCCCCGTAGGGCCACCCATATTTCCAAATAAAACTTACGCTTGGATTACGCCGATTCCAGAAATCATTCCAGATGCAAATGTGTTTCTGCATTCTAGAGTAGTCTCTTCAATCATCATAGCAGTTGTGCTATCACCTTGTGTACCAACGTCAGCTGTGTGCAGAGGACGTAAAGTAGCTAATGACCACCAACTTGGATCGTAGACAAGAACGTCTGTAGCTCCACCTAGTCCATCACTCTTGTCTATGCTACTAGCAAGACCTTGAATGTAGTTAGGCACAACTTTTACTAAGCCAAAGTCACTTTCGTATAATTCAACAGATTGTCTGATTGAACCTTTCTCATCGAGGTTACGACGAGTTCCTGTGACAGCTTGCGCTAAAGCAGAGAAGTTACGTTTTTGACTTGGAGACATCATAAGTACTGTTGCCTTTCCACCTTCTTCGTAAACTCTTTGCATTACTTCATCAACATCACTTAAAGCAAGTGAGTGAGTACCAGCAGTAGCAGCAGCACTTGTAAGACCCGCAGCAGCGCCTGTAGCAGCTGCATGAGAACCTGAAGCAAATGCCGGAGTTGAAGCAGAAACGTCCCATGTGTTATACGCAGGAACCCACGCTTGATATCCAGCCATAGTACGGCCAGCGTTAGCACCAACACCATCAGCTCCACCAGAACCATTAGTTACTTGGCGTGAACCAACTAACGCATGCTCTAAGTCACGCTTAAGCTCAGTACCTTTTTTCTTCATTTGGTACGCGAATTCAGAATTGCGTCCAGCTTTAGAAACACTGTCAAGAGTCTTAGACACTTGGATATGCTTAGTAAGGATCTGTGAGTAATTACCAGCACGAACTGTGCTAATATTTGCAACAGAACCTGCCGCGAAGTCTGAACCTTCAGCTTGCGCGTTTGCAGCGGGTGCCGCTAGCTCATCAGTTTGCCATTCGTGAAAGACAGCTGTAGCTTTTTTGTTACCAATAGAAGACAAGAACGGAGTCTCGTCTCTAGTGATCATAGTTATAAAAGATGCCAGGTCTTCCTTTTTACCCTTGGTATCTTCCGTTCTAAATATTGCCATTTTAATTTTTCCTATAAAATATTACAATTGTTAAGAGATAAGAAAGATTAATTGCTAAACATTCCGTCTACCATTCCGGCTAGGAAAGAATCAGCTTGATTCTCCGTAGCGTCGCCTGATAAGACTCTTTTGCGTAGCTCTTTTTCTTTCTCACTAGTTTTAGCCTTTTTGTTCACAGGCTTAGTTGCCTTAACACTTTTAGTAGGAGCTTTCTTACGCTTTTGGACCGCAACTTTTTTGCTGTCTTTTAAATTTTTATAATCGTACATTAATGCAATAACTTTAGGATCTATAATGTTTGCAAACTCAGGAAAGCCTAAGTCTTTTACTGCCCAGTTAACCACGGATTCGTAGTTATCTTGCCAGCCTGGTAGTTCCTTGTCTAATGCTGATATAGATTGTTCTTTGCTAGCCTGCAATGTAGCTGCATCCGCTTGAGTCTTTTCAGAAGTGGCTTCGTCTTTAATACGGGTAGCTTCTTTCTTTTTAGAATCAAGTTCTTTAGCTTTATTACGTCTAGCTTCTTGCCATTTAGGCAATTCAAACATATCGTCATCATTTATTAATTGCTGTATCTTACGATCATACGCTTCTAACTGTATTGCGTCACTATCAACTTGGTTAGTGAGCAATTCAGCATTTTGTAATTTAAGCGAAGTAGCTTCTTCCGCAAGTACTTTAGCTTCTTTTAGCTGTGCACTGGCTTCGATGGATTTCTTGTTAGAGCTTTGAGCAGTCTGGTAACCCCTGATAAGTTCCGACATAGGTACAGCATATTCTTCACCATCAACTTTAACTGGCACTTCATATTCCATATCTAGTTCTTCAGTATCAACTTCCGCCTCTTCAGAATCGTCTGAGTCTTCCTCAGTTTCTTCTTCTTCAGCTTCTAGATTATCATCGTTACTTTCGTCTTCTAATAGTTCAGTCTCGGACGCCTCAGCTTCATCACTCTCTGCTGCTTCCTCCACTTCGTTATCAGTATCATCGCTGGATAGATCTTCTTTCGGTTCATCACCAAAAAAGTCGTCCGCTAGACCTTCTAACATTACATCTTCATCAACCAAATTTACATTAACATCCTGACCATTTGTTAGGGTAGTTTCTAAACTCTCTGACATAATATAATCCTCCTATAGATTATTCTTTATTTGGTAGCAGCTTTCTTAGTAGGCGCTGCTTCCTTATTAACCTTTTTAACATCCTGTTTTTTAGACTCACGCTCAACTATATCTTCTAGGCGTGCAATAAGAACTTGCACCGAAGTAAGTTTTTCGAGTAGTTGCCTAATAACTGGACCGTGCCCTCCGCGGTTTGTTGCTCCGCGCATTTCACGTAGTATATTTTTCTTTTCTAACTTGAACATTTCCAAGTCACTTAGTGTAAACTCATCCATTTAGATCCTCCTGTTCTTTCTTGAATATTTCATTATCGCCAGCAACTGCTAACGACTCTATTTCTTTCTTCACATCGGTTAGTGCTACAACAGTATTATAAATAGTCTCTCGTAGTTCTGTTTGATGTGAACCTGTCTGGCTCCATGCCACCAAATACTTTTCTCTGACTTTTTCAAAGATTATGTTATAAGCCTTATTGCTTATAATCATTTTGGCATGGGTCCCTAGTTCTATTTTATCCATTTGACCTCCGTTTCATGAATTAATTACCTATCTTAGTAGGTCTGCCCGATTGTACTTCTAAGGCAATTTCTGCTTTATCTTTAGCGACCATATGTTCAAACTTAGCCCTATCAAGTTCCATATCAGCTTGCTTCTTTTGAATATCAGCCATCTGTTTTTGCAAAGTCAGCATAAGTTTTTGTTGTTCTACCTCATGCTCTTTCTGTGCTTCGGCACTTGCTGCTTCTTGTTGTTGGGCTACAGATTGTGCTTGCTGTTGGCCTTGTGGTGTTGACGGATCAACAATAAAGTCAGTCCAATTTTCAATACCAATTGAATCCATAAGTTGCTTAGCAATGTTAAACCCTGAAGCAGGATTAATAACACTTTTAGTTTCTGGTGCTTGGTATAACATAGGCATAATTTGCGTAGCTAACATCATCATGTTTTCTTGGCTATTAGCTTTGCTATTAGGACCAACATCAATATCAACTGTTACACTTTCAATTGGCATCATGTCTTTAGGCGTAACACCATAGTATGAAAAGTCTTTCATAATTGCATCAGCATTTTCTAGTATCAAACCATAAACACCACGACACAAATCTTTAAAACCAGTCTCAGCAAATCTACGTGCTACATACGCAATACGTTTTTGTGAAGCTGCTTGAACTTGCGCTACTTTACCCGCCGAATTACCGGAATCAAATAGTTTTTCATTAACTCCTTGCGCTGCGCGCGTCATGCCACTCGCTTGCTCTTTCTCATTGTTCATAAATTCTAACAAAGAGAACGTCGAGGGTGACAGAGAATCCGGGGTAAGCGGTTGCACTGCGGCAATCGGGCTACCATTAGTAGGAATAATTTGGTGAGGCTCGGGGCTCTGAAGCGCACGGAAATCTACCGTGTTGGGATCTGCAAGAACTCGACCATAATTTGTCAAGTATACATTTTCTACCATGCCTCGAGTAATAGCCGTTTTAATCTCTGTAGCGGATCGAGTTACGTCTGCGATAGACAACCCGTAGAAGGCATATGGAATCTCGATAGGATTCAAATTAGCTAGAGGTATACTATCAGCATACTCTTCTAATAAAATCTCGTTACCGGCCACTATGAACCTCTTCAACTCAGAAATACCATCACCATCTCTGTCAATCTTCATCCAGACTTCACTAACCGTAATTTCTCGGTTTGAAGCTCCTAGAATATCGTCCTCTTCTCCTACCCAAACACCATTGGCTGATTGCCTATGAGCGTCTTCGCCGTAGTTACCTTTAAGACCCGCAAAAGACTCTCCACCTTCTGTTGCCAAGTCGTCTGATACGTCAAATCCTTGCGCGCGAAGATCGGATAAAGATACTTCGGTTTGGATTCCTACGAATTTAGAGTTAGTTATTGATGTAGCTGTTCGATTAATCATGAACGATTCAGGAGGAATATTTTCTAGCTCTATTTTAGACGTATCTATTTTTCGCCTAATTTTTGCTATTTTATAATATTCAACTTCTTCGCCTTCAATTGTTTCTGAGGCTGTTACTAGCTCAATAATTTCTACATTATCTTCTGCAGTTATAACATCAAGTTGCTCCGAAGTTAAGTCCTCGTATTCTTCTACTTTGTGTTCAGAAGACTCTACCCACTTCCAGCGAATAGTTGAATTCTTAAACAGTAGAGCACTTTTAATCCATGTATTTAGTTCTACCCAACCATTATTTTTAACAAAAATGCAATGATTAGTAATATCGGAAGCTATACCCGCAGCTTTAGACTGTGTTGGGTCCATTGGGTTAAATTTAGCTATTTTTCCGTTGCTTAACATCAATTCTGATATAACTGCTAAATATGAATCTACAATTTCTACAGTATCTGATGATACAACTTTAGAAACTCCCATCGGCGCTAACCTACCCTTTGGCTGTTGGGTATAATAGTTAATAGCTTCTTCTCTTGCTTCTGATATTTCAGAACCATCAGAGAATGAACCTACTGACTGATGAATAGCGTCGTTAATCAGGCCTGTTAGCTCTTCATCTGTTATTTTATTAATATTTTTCGACATAGTGTCTCCTAAATCCAATTGTTATTAGTTTCTGGTATATACATATTACCAAATCCTACTCTATCATTTGTTAACTTATCAATGTGTGTTCGGTAAACTTCGCAAGCAATAGCTAAAGCCATTACTGAATCATCGAAGCATCCAGGACCTGCGCCGGTTGAACCTCTATCATCAGATAAGTAATCTTTTAGTTCTTGGGTAATTATTGAAGATTTAATATCCAATTCTTCTTCAAATAACCAATTCTTTAAGTTGCCTATGATAGCGGGTTTAGATGCACTAGTTGTTCTAAAGCCTAGTCTTACTCCCTCTTCATTTGAAATGTTAGCAATCTTTGTTTGAAAGTACATGTTAACGTAACTCATATCTTTCAGCTTTTGAAGAGTGGCTACGCCCATTGAATTAGATTCAACAGCTAAAAGTGCGTTATTAAAATAACGTCCTAAATAAAATAACTCTTTGCCAAAAGCGGCAGGGTCTATTCTGTTATTACGGTATAAACCGACTACTTCTCTTTTTGAGTTCATAACTATAGCAGCGCTATAATCTTGTCCTACACCAAGAGCAACATCAGCTCCAATAATATACTTTTCTTTAAAGCTAGGGGCTTCCCATATTTCAAGGTGCCCTTCTCTTTGCTCATCCCAAGACATCATTTGGGGATTAAAACTTCTTATACTTGTGGCGGATTCAATTTTTAATTTTTGAATCTTTTCAATATCAAATACATTAGCACCTGATACTTGAAACGCTTCTTCAGAAGTTGCAGGGTACTCCTGGGCAAATTTTGTTGAACCAGATTCGCCAATCTTCATTCGTCTCCAATAAAGTTGGTCATTAACTAAATTATACAACTCAGATAATGCTTCTTCTTCTTTGGTTCTAACAAAACTTTCCGGGGCTTTCATAGTATATTCTAATGTCATATGCCAGGGCAAAAATACCGGGACATAGTCATTTAAGCCTTGTTCTGCTTTTTTCCACATTTCGTAGAAAGAGCCAGAGGCACCATTAGCTGTAGATTCTAAAATAATTTCTGTGCCATCAGCACTAGAAACACCTTGAAACAATCCAGCTAAAATTTTACCTTGGTTTTGCCAAAAAGCTACCTCAGAACAATGCAATATTGTGGGTGTAGTACCTCGCCCAGCTTCTGGGGAACCCGCGGTATACAATCTGAATCCTGAGTCATTATGAGCAAATTTAATTTCTTTTGCGTTAGACTTAACTAATTCAGGAGCTGTACCATCTGGCATTCTTTCAATAAATTGCTTGCTCATTGTAAATAAAGCATCAGATGTTGCACTGTCGTGCGCTAGCACCACTGATCTAGTAAAAGGAGTGTACAAAGTTTTCCAAAATACTCTTCCAGCCGTATATGTAGATATACCTTGCTGACGAGCTTTAAGAATTAATACTCTTACTCTACCTTTATTTTTTAATTGTTTTTCAACAGCGTCGTGTATTTTTTGTTGTGCTTGATTAAACTTAAAAGGTATATAACCTTGCGCTGCGTCTTTAGTAATAATTTTTAATCGTTCACTTGAAAATTTTTTAAAATCAGCTATATATTCTAAATCTTTCTTTTTGCCAGCAATAGCTTTGCGTATTTCTATTTCTTTTGCTAGCTTTAATTTATATTCTCTACTGCTTTTATCCATAATTACCCTCCAGTTCATATGATAATAGTCTTAAATTAGGTGGTTGGTTACTTAGGCTGATGCCAACCGTCACCGTTCGGAGGGACCCAAGTTTTTAAGTGTTACTTAGATAATTCACCCGTTATATCTTTATCCAACAACTTCCAGATAATGCCTGCAGCAATTATTCCTGCTAAACCAGCACTGCCCAAAGTCCATACTATTTGAAGTATAGAACCTATTACGTCCCCTGTTAAGAACGCTACCTTATCTCCAAAGATAACTTGTAATATAATTGATAAACTAATTAACTTGATGCCTACGTCTATTGCACCGTCTGCTCCATTTTTTATTTTTTGTAACATAAATATTGACTCCTTATAATTAAAAAAATCCTCCGGTCTAGTTTCTACTTAAAGAATTCTACCGTAACGTGTGCTAATCCCGTAGCGTTTAATTTAATTGTGGGAATTGATCTAATGTGCTTAACACTTGGGTTAAGAACAGAAACAGATGCTGCAGATGCTGCGGTATTACCCGGTACAGCTACTGTGGACCCATTAAATGTAGCATAAAAATTTGCATCTGAAGTAAACTTAGCAAATTGTGCCCCCGCGGGAACAGCAATAGATTGCTCAGCAGGTGAGGATGGAATTACTACACTCCACGCTGAATCAGTTGCGGGTGTTACTTCTGGATATGCGTTTGAGGCTATATCAGTTAAAAGTAAATTAGTCATTTTTTGTCTCCAAAATATTTATTGTAAAGAGGTGTTAATTGTTTTCTAAATGCAAAAGTAGCCACTGCCACAAATACAATAAAACCTATTGCGTTTTCCATGTTGTTATCCTAAATGTTTAAAAAATCGTTTAAAGTATTCTGGATCATCATCTCTTGATTTATCCGAACCTTCTCCCCATCTCCAATACTTAATCATATTCTCGAGAGGTTTGTCTGTTGTTTTAGCCTTAGCCCACAAATCATCCATAATTGCTTTAGATAATTTTGAGTATCCTTCTTGATCAGCTTCAGTAGTCATACCACCTCCGCCTCCATAATCATAGTCCGGATTAAAGTGGGGTATCTTGTCTTTGTTGTTGCCATGTTCTGCAAACTTTCTAGCGTTTGCTAAATATCTATTAGCAAAATCTTTGTCCCCAATTATATCTGGTTTATTTAATAAATAGTTTTTTACTAAATTTCCAGTTAATTGTACGGGACCAAATGCAGTTGAGCCACCTTCAGCTTCTCTAAATGTAGTTCTTATCCATGGATTATCAAAGGCTTCTGTTTCAGCCCCACTAAAAGCTTTGTATAAATTTTCTATTCCCATACTTTCTTCGGGTGGTTGAGACAATACACCGGGGTTTGCCCCTGCTCTTGATAATATTGCCATAAAAACTCCTAATAATAGTATGCTAAATTTTTTCAATTTCGTGTATTGCTTCCGTTGTTATAACGGGTTACTAGTCCAGCTGGTCTATTTACTACCAACTTTAATATTTTTTCGCTATATACATGAAGTACCCCGCGGTCATCTTCAACAACCAATCTTACTGCGCCACTTAGTTTTTCAAATACTGAAACAACATGGCCTACAAATGTATAGTCACCGCCCACTTTTTCTACTAGGTCACCTATTTTATATATATTGATTTGCATTACTCTTCTCCGGGTTTATCAAAGTTACTACCTTCTACCTGGGCATTGGCCGAGGGAGGGTCCAAGTCTTCTGGATCTATATCGGTAACATCAGCTAACTCGGCTTCTAGTTCCGCAATAGTCATTTCAGATACTTGGGTAACTTTAGAGTTTACTTCTTGTCTAGTCTTCTTACCTTCTGAATATTCTCTTTCTTCCGCAACAGCTTTGTACGCTCTATCGTACTTAGTCATATCTGTTGGGTCATTAGCGTATATAGCAAAGGCCGTATTTTTTAATGCTTCAAACATTTCTGTATTATCTAAAGAGTCTACTAGTTCAGCTAGCTCTGGATCTTCTTGCATCCATTTCATAACTTGTAAATCTCTTTTTAATTTACCTTTGGCCCCTAGGGCACCATGGGGTCTTCCTTTAGGATTACCACTTTGCCCAGACTTCCAGGATTTTAAATTTTCTGCGCCTCTATGGGGTTCCCCATTGCGCCTATCTATTGGTACCTTACTCTTAGTATCTGACATAATTACCTCCGGTATATGTAATAGGTGTTTGCTGAATGAATACTTAAAGGCCTATCCCCACGGGGTAGCCATATGGGCCACAGGGGTTATTGCTATCCACTCTAAAGATACTAGGTATCCTAAAAGGGTAAGGGGTTACCATAATTATCCTTAGTGTATCCTTAATGTATCAACATAGATTAGATTAACTCTTTAAACCACCCCTTACCCTTCCAGTGTTACCTTAGCAGTATCTGACAAGTTATACCTTTATGGTAGGTATAGACCAAACTGAGTCAATTATGTTCTCAGTAGCTGAGTTTAAGCTAAATACGTTGTTACTTTACATATAGTGATACATAATTAGATCACTTTTTTTTATAATTGAATATTAGGTAATATGTGGGCTTAAGGGCCTCCGGTATATGCCCTTAACCTAACCTTAGGACAATGAATAATATATATATATAATATGTACCCTCGTTTATTCTCGTAGGCCCCTAGAAACCATAGGGCCATGGGGGTAATGGGGGATAGTTTAAGGACCCACAGTAGCTCTTAGGTCTCCATATTGGCTCATATAGACCACTCGATCAATCTCTGGGGGTAACCAGTGGCCATAATAGTTATCAGTGGGTTATTAGTAGTCCACCGTGGCCTCATTTGACTCAGTGTCCTCACAATGGCTAAGCCACTAGAGTATCCATAGTGGACCATAATGGGCCAGTGTGTATTAATACTAACCAATCCGATATAGTGAGCCATATGAGGATATATGGACCATTGTGGTGTTATAGGTTCACTTTGGCCTTTGTGTCAAGATAAATATGGATTAGTTGTTGGTCTATTAAAAGTTATACGGATGTATAAGTAGAGAAACTCTGTGTTTATAGAGTATCCTTAATGGTTATTCCTCTACTAATTTAAATAGTTTAAAGATGTAGTAACTCAGAAGATTAATATTAAGACACAACTTAGTCCAAGTTGATTAGCCTCTTATTTCAATAATTAGTATGAGATACTATATCTTTAAGCAATTTAATGATGGAGATAAAAATGGTAACAATTGACGTTGATTATATGGGTGACAAAGAAGATGCTAAACATGAGAGTGAAATGTTTGGGATTAAGATAGTAGTAAATGAAAACTATGACCAAGCTGATGTTAGTGGTTCAAAAGCTAATGTTCTTAATTGGTTAATGGATGTTCATCATAGTGGTGAAAGTGAAAAGGAATTAGTTGAGTTGTATGATATTTAATAATGGAGATTTAAAATGATGGAATATATTATAGTTTCACTAGTGTCAATAATTACTATTGTCGGTTTTACTGGAATAGTAATGTTTATAGTTCACAAGTAATTGAATAACTATTGCCCATTAGAAATAGTGGGTAATGTTGATTTAATTGATGGAGACAAAAATGACAAAAACAGAAATAGTAAATATGGTTCAAAAAGTAAACGAAGAAAAACTAAAAGAGCACACAGAAATGAGAAGTCTTTTAGTTGAAATTATTAGAACTTTAGACGATGAATATTTTAGAGAAGTTCAAAGTACTAAAAATTCTATTGGTTTAATTCGATCAAAAATAGATAGATTAATTAATAGATAGTTATGCGGATGTATAAGTAAGGGAATTAAATAATTATTGCTCATTAGAAATAGTGGGCAATGTTGATTTAATTGATGGAGATAAAAATGTTAAACGAAATAAATGATGAAAATGAATTTGACTTACTAGAATCTTTAGAAGACCTTGTTGGACAATTTCAAATGGGTAAAATAACAGAAATAGAAGTTTTAAGTGTTTTAGATAGTATTGTTTCCACTTCGGTAGGAGAAATAAAATGAATGACAAAGGAATGACAGAAAATGCAAGAGAAACAAGGCTTTTAATACAAAACGCTACAAATATAGCTTATTTAGATATTGTATCTTATTCAATTGGCAACGGTCTTATGGAACCATTTGAATGCGTTGACGTAATAAATTGCTTTAATGTTGAACCTGAAAATTTAAGAGAATACACTCTTGAAATTTATAATGATGAAGATACCGAGTTGTATTTTGCAAATTTATGGGAAGAGCTTGATTTAGTTTGTGATTTGTGTGAAGAAGAAACAGATATGAACAAAGAATGCCAAAACACAAATTGTGAAGCTTGTGGGGAAGATTATAAAGACGAAGAATAAAAACGAAACGCCTTCGGGCGTCTTATACCGGTCGAGAAGGTATAACTGATGAGATTCGACGGTCTAGAAAAGACTTAAAATTATTCCAATCTATGGGACGTGCGTTAGAGGATATGAGTATGGAGATACACCGATTCCACTTAATATGAAAGTATTAGGGAAGGGCTAGAGTGGTGCTATTTATGAAATACAAAGGGCAAAAGAGGCAAATGCTTAAAGTGTGCCACAGTTCGGATTTATTGAGACATAAATCACGACCACACGAAGCCATCAAATATCTGAGCAACGGAAAGGGGAGAGCTTAACTCTGCAAATCTTCGAAGATGAACCTTTCCGAGTCCCACCAATTAAAAGTTATGCGGATGTATAAGTAAAGTAAGTTTTATAACAACGGAGATATAAATGAAGACTAAATACAATATAAAAGAAATAAATCCAACAACTATTAGTGCAATTCGTGAAATTATTAAAGATTCACTTAATGTAATTATGGAAGACAATGGATTAGTCCTTGACTTTGGTAATGCTACTTATGATGAGGATAGTGTTAAATTTACAAATTTCAAAGTTAGATTAGCTAATGCCGACAACGAAACAATGAAATTTCTTAAACAAGAAAATGAATATCGTGTTTTGCATGAAGAAAAGCCTTTTGATTTAGAAAAAGAAGGCACTATGAACGGTCGACAATACACACTTGTTGGATACAATCGTAGAGCAAGAAAAATGCCATATATTGTTAAACGTGTTATTGGTGGCGATGAATTTAAAATTGCCGAACACACCGCAATTAGAATGTTTGCGTAATAATCGAAACTCCTCAGAAATGGGGAGTCTTATGTCACCACTGAAGGCATAACTGATGAGATAGTGGACAAGAATTTAATATAAATGGAGATACAAATGGACAAAATTAAAATAGAAAAGCTAAAAACTGGGTTTAATAATTACAGATTTGACTACATTACAAGTTTTAATGAAGATTCAGGGGATGTTAGATACACTTATTTAAGTTTGAGCCCTGGTCGTTTGTATTATGTAGTTGAATCTGAAGGGGTTAAAACCAAATATTATAAAAGATTTACAGATGCAATCAATTATTTTGAGAAAAGAGCCGAAAATGATGAAACTTGGATAGATTTAAGTGACTATATGCCCCAGAAATTTGGTGCTTTAGAAACAAATATTTCTATTGAGGATTTAGATTGGCTTGAGCTAGAAGATTTAAAAAGAATTGAGTACTAAACGAAACTCCTTCGGGAGTCTTATGTCACCACTGAAGGCATAACTGATGAGATAGTGGACAAGAATTTAATAATAATGGAGATACAAAATGATAATAAATGAAATGACGGATGGTGAAGTAGTTGGTTTATTAATGTCTGACGACAACGCAAACTGGACAGTTAATCAATGTTATGGTCTAGTTGATTTCTTAAATGATGTTCATGACGAAGATAATCCATACAGTTTAGACATAGTTGGGCTTCGTTGTGATTTTGATGGATTTAAATCGATCGAAGAAGCGGCACACGAATATCAAGTTGAAGTTGAGGACCTTCAAGACGATGCTTTAGTTATCCAATGCGATGATGGTGAAGTTGTAATTCAATATTAAAAAAAACGAAACGCCTTCGGGCGTCTAATGCTAGGCTTTAGGCATTACTGATGAGAAGCCAATTGATTTAATTAACAAAAAGGTAAATATGACAAAAACACAAGAAAATAAAGCATACAAAAAATTAGGCAAAATTTGTACTGATGCGCTTAATAACATAATTGCTATAAAAAGTAGTAAAAACAAACAAAAAGTGTTAAAAAATGAACGCAAATGATATAATAATGACAATTGCCCACTTTATTGTGGGTGTGTTAATGTTTGTGACGGTAAAAATGATCGCAATTCATTTAGTTTAATAATTACGGAGATAAAATGAAAAAATTTATGGTTAGATACACAAAAGAATCGGCAGTAATTACTATGCCTATTGAAAATTATACAAAAATGTGCAGGCATTTTAATGTGTTCAATGAAGCAATGAATGAAATAGGTGAAACAATGGATTTTAGATTAAGTGAATTACAATCTATGGATTGTTTAAGGTATTCATTGATGCATAACTTAGGATTTGAGAAAATCAAAGAAAGTTATTATTCTGAGTATAAAATACCTGACAAACAGGGGTAAAAAATGAATATATTTTATTTTGATGAAGACCCTGTAAAAGCTGCAAAAGTTCAACCTGATAAAATGTTAGTTAAAATGGTGCTTGAAACAGCTCAAATGTTGTCTACTGCCCACAGAGTTCTTGACGGGGATAGCTATGCAGATGAGAATTCTTTATATAAATTAGCACATAAAAATCATCCATGCTCAATTTGGGTTAGAAAATCCAAAGAAAATTATGAATGGTTATACGAGCATTTTATAGCTTTATCTGAGGAATATACAGAACGTTATGAAAGAATGCATTTAAGTTATACAAAACTTAAAGATGTACTCTGGCAAACGCCTTTTAATATTCCAGGAGGTCAAATGACTCCAATTGCTCAATGCATGCCAGATGAATATAAACATAAAAATCCAATAACAGCTTATCGTCGTTATTGTGTTCATGAAAAGCATTATGCTGAGTGGAATATAATGCCAGAACGTAAACCAGATTGGTGGTGCAAAGAAATAAAATAAACATAGCTAATTAAGTATCACTATATGCATAGAAGAACGAAACGCCTTCGGGCGTCTTAGAACAGAGCTGAAGTTCTAACTGATGAGATAGCTCAAAATTTAAACGGAGATGTTATGGAAGAAATAAAAGTTAAATGGAATGAAAATAGATTAGCAGATAAACCCAATGATGGCCTAGATGCGCTAATATTTCAAATAGAAAATTGGGGTAAAGACAGAAAAATAACAATAAATGGAAATCCAATAACTCAAGCAATTAAAACGTTAGAGGAAACTCATGAATTGTTAGAAGCTGTTAATCGCAAAGACCAGCATGAAATAAGAGATGCTATTGGTGATATAATAGTCACGCTTATAATGCAATGCAAACTTCAAGGAATGACTATTGAAGATTGCTTATTCTTTTCATTTCAAGAAATTAAAGATCGAAAAGGTGAATTGAATGAGGTAGGCGACTTTATTAAAAAATAGTTATGCGGATGTATAGATATAAATAACGGAGATATAAATGGAAGAATTTAAAAAATTTGACGGTGGCAAAACTCGTTATGATCTAGTCCCACCTAAAATAATTCAAGGTATCGCAGAGGTTTTAACATTTGGCGCAAATAAGTATGGTGCTAATAATTGGAAGTCTGTTGATGACCCTGAAAGATATGTTGGTGCTTTGTATAGGCATCTTGAAGCATATCGCAGAGGTGAGTTTATTGACCCGGAAAGTGGGTTTTCTCATCTAGAACACGCTAGCACAAATCTAGCATTTTTAATAGAACTCGGTCACGAGTCAACCAACTGGAGTAAATAATGAAAGCAAGAATTAATATAGCAATACATAACTTTGGCAAACACAACGACGCAAGAAAAATGTTAATGAGATATCATGGCATTAGCAGTCGTTCAGCGGCTAAAGCACTCAAATATATAAATAGCTTTAAATAAGACTATGTATATTGATGAGGTGTATAAACAGCTTGTCAAAGAAATTTTAACCGATGGCGTTCAGAGAGATACTAGAAATGGTAAAACTTTGAGCGTTTTTGGTACTAGCATTAAGTTTGACATAGCTGAAACAGGGCTTCCTTTATTAAGTTACAGGAAGATTTTTACTAAAGGCATAGTAGGCGAATTTTTAGGATTTCTACAAGATGCTAAAACAGTTGAAGAATTTGAAGCTTTAGGTTGTCCTTATTGGAAACTTTGGGCTGATGAAGATGGCAAACTTGAATTAGATTATCCGCCGCGAAAGCAGTGGGAAACTTTAATTGAAGGCATTAAACAAGACCCAAATAGCAGAAGGCATATGATTAATGTGTGGAATTCTGAGCGTTTAGACAAACTTAGTTTACCTTGTTGTCATTTTAATTATCAATTTTCGGTCAGAAATGGCTTTATTGATTTAATTTGGACTCAACGTAGTTTAGACGTAGCTATTGGTTTACCTAGTGATTTAATTCTTTCAGCGTTATATTTGTCTGAAATAGGCAGAAGAACTGGATTAACACCTGGAAAAGTTACAATGAACTTTGGAGATACTCATATTTATCAAGAGCATTTAGGTGCTATTGAAGACATGATTACACATAGATATTCAAATCATTCCTCAATAAATTTTACTTGGAATGGAAAAAATCTTAAATACGATGATTATTTCCCTTACGACAAAATTGATTTTGAGCTGAAGAGATAACAATATGTATGATGATGATGAGGTAGAAACAATTTATGGTGAATTAAAAAGTATGAGGAATTTAATTTGAAAGTTTATGTATCAACATCAGATAAATATCTTCAGTTATTAAAACCATTTTCTTTTTTGTTTAACAGATTTTGGGGAGAACAACAAGATGTTGTTGTGTTAGGTTACAAAGAACCTGACTTTGAACTGCCGAATAATTTTGAATTTGTTTCTATGGGAGTGTCCAGAAATGATCCAAAAGAATGGTCTGATGGTTT
>ENA-OSJC01001705-OSJC01001705.1-marine-metagenome-genome-assembly--contig:-NODE-1705-length-17524-cov-3.907319_pt1 | contig 17524 bp, 15 predicted proteins | sample MGYA00237885_ERZ534234 | MGnify/ENA primary metagenome ERZ534234 (study PRJEB26413, sample SAMN06343907) | marine metagenome | isolation source: coastal waters | place: Atlantic Ocean: West Antarctic... | reverse complement strand
GGTGTTGGTGTTTACATTGGTATTATTTGTGGTTGTGTTGTTGGTTGTGTCTAACGAGTTTTGCTCACAAAACTCAGTACCCGCCGTACAGTCGGGGTTTTCAGGTTCGTTTTCTGCGGCTCTTAAAGCTACAGAACCTAGTAACCCTATAAAGAGTAAGATTCCTATAAAGGTTATCTTTTGCTTCATTTCTTCTCTTCACCTTTAAATGATTTACTCGAACCAGACGTTCCTGCATAAAGTCCAAACCAGGCAGCCCCTGCACCTACCACAATAGAGATTAAACCTGACTGTTCAAATGAGGGTTCTGGTAAGTCCATGAACCACATCACTGTGTAATAAAGTAAAAAGATATAGACTGTTAAAAAAGCTCTGGGAAATATTCGCCAGCTATCCACAGCTTGGGCAAGGAATATCCATTTTTGATGTGGATTTTTCATGCCCTCATCTTCTTTTTCAACGACCAAAATACCTTCTTCAGCATCTTGTGAAATAATTGAAAAATCAAGCTCCAACAAATAATCTCTTACTTTATCAAAATATGCATTCATCTGTTCATTATATTTTTTATTAAATATCTATCTAATCCAACTATATCTCAAGTCAAAATTCTATTTTTTTGATCTCTAACATATATTTAGACTACGAAGATGGTCAAAATTTATTACATTTACGATAAATTGTGATAAAAATTGTGTCATGGCTCAAAATTTTAGCAAAAACTTATCTTTTATAGGTAGAAACATTAAGAAAATCCGTCAGGTAAAAAAAATAAGCCAGGCTGAATTCGCGCATTTATTTCACTTATCACGGCCCAGTATTGGCGCCTATGAAGAAGGGAGATCTGAGCCAAAAATTGAAACACTGATTCAAATAGCAAAATATTTTAAACTTTCTATAGATGTTTTATTGACGCGAGAATTATCGATCAGCGAAATATTCAGCCTTGAATCTATCAAGAAGAAGCTGGATAAAGCCCATAATCTGGGCCTTGATCCAGCTGCCACAACCGCAGCCCCATTGATCGGTCAAGATCGATTTTTAGACTACGTTATTCATCACCAAAATAATGATTTCATAGAACGACAGCCCAAAATAGGAATACCTGTGACCGCTTCTTCTTACTTAATCTGCTTTGAAATGGTGGGCAGTGAAATGGTATTTCAACAACAAGGACTCCATCATGGTGATGTACTCATTAGCCAATTAGTTCGTCAAATAGATATACAAAAAGTGTTGGGCCAGGTCGTCAGCTTGGTTACGCCATCCGGTATATTCACCAAAAGATTGGATTCGGTAAACCAAAAATACCTTCAATTAAAATCGGATGACCCAAGTTATCCTTTGCAAGAAGTACTCATCGAAAATGTCCTGCAAATATGGCAAGTCATCGGCGTCTTTAGCGAAAAAACCAATCCTCCCACCTATCTCGAAGATCGCATGCTTAAGTTAGAACAAGCCATTGATAAATTATCTTCCTCATCCTGAATCAAGTAACACCCCTCCTGCGACATTCTAGACGTGACCTCAGGATCTTAAGTTAAATACTCTTGATCCCCAAAACGATCTATTGATAAAAAGGTTAGGTCTACCTCTCCACTTAATCCTCTAGCCATCTTCGAGAGGACGTCGCCTATGGCGGGGACAAATTTGAATCCATGACCACTAAAACCCGTTGCTAAAATAATTTTTTCATCTGTTTGCGGTAGATAGTCTATGATAAAATCATCATCTGAAGAATAAGTATACATACAGCTACTTATATTGAGCATTGTCATCTTCTGATCCCGAAAATAACGTCGACTTACCGCCAAAAGTCGTTCAGCTTCCTGCGACCCATCAAACGATTTTACCTGTTGGGGCTCGATAACTTCTCCTGGAGCATGGTAGGCTATTTTTAAACCTATCGGTCCAGCAAATCCTTCAATGGGCAAGATAGGGAAGCCATAATAAATCCCCGGTATTCCCTCCTCCTCGATCACCCAACAAGGAAAATCATCTATTGAAAAATCTTGCCAACAAGAGGGATTCAACCACCCAATCAACTGCCTTGTAATCGTTAACTTGGGTTTGAAGCTGGGTAACAACGATTGGATGTGAGGACCAGCAGTTAAAATCAATTTTTCTGTATGATAACTGCCCTGATCCGTTTGGACGGATATGTGATTGGGGTGTTGCTGCCATGAGATCACCCTTTCATTTTGTCTAAGAACTGCGCCCTGCTTCAAGGCTTGTTGGGCATAGGTCCGTATGGCTTTTTCAGGAGTAATAAATCCTGCCACCTCTTCCAATAAACCCTTGTACTCTTTAGGGATCTGTAGAGGTGCATAATGATCCGTTGATATCGATGTCATGTTCAAGTCATGCGTGGAAACCGAAGACTGAATCCCTGAAATCAAAGGACCTTCGGGTTTTCCATAATAAGCAATACCCGTCTGATGCAACAAGCTAACACCAGCATCTGCCTCAATTTGCCTCCACCCACCATAGGCTTTTTTAAGTAGGGGAACATAATTGGGGTGCTCAAAATAAGCCAATCGAATCAGCCTACTTTGACCCGTATGGCTCGATAACTCATTGGCCAGTGTGAACTGTTCCAATCCCAATACCTTTAACCCTTTTTTGGCCAAATCACAAAGGGTCGCTGAACCCATAGATCCAACGCCTACGACGATGACATCATATTGTTCCATCGATATGTGAGCTATTGTGCCTCATCAATCAAAATCTCTAAATCTTTAATAATCGCCGTTACCTCAATCATTTTTGTTTCATAACGGTCATCTTTGAGACTGTTGTGAATAAAATGATGGACGTGCTTATTGGCCTTTTTAAGGGTCCGCGGGCTGATGTTAAATTCCGTATAGTCCAGCAAAAGCTTCGCCATAGCTGCCGCTTTCAGACCTCCATTGAGATATAACTTAAGAATATCTACAAAATGATCACTGACATCAAAACCCTCAAGGGCCTCGACCAAACTCCCATTTCGTGCTTTGAGCTGAGGATCATGAATAGCCGCAAATAAACCGGCCAATGCCGATTGATTGTCTTCTATTTGAGCAAGGGTATTGACGGCCAGGTATTGAATATCTAGATCTTCTTCGTAGAGCAATGTCAACAAACGTTCAATGACTTCGGGACCTCCTATTTGAGCTAAGACTGCTACATTGAGGTAGACTTCGTCATCCTTTTTGTAGAAATTAGCAATACAAGTTTCTATGTCTTTCATATACTCCGTGGAAGAATCCATTGATGATCCTCAAATATCGATCAACCGAGCGTCAGTACATAGTTATTTGAATAAAAAGTTAGCTTTCCTATTGCTTAGTTTTCAATGTTAGAATCATTCAATTATAGAAATTAATGTCAACATCAAGATATCATTCTATTTCGAGATCCTTAACCTAAATCCTTAATCTCCCTAAGTTTTAGAACCATTCCTCACTGCCTCTTTTTGGAATAATCACAAGGCTATCAAGATTATACTTAAATCTTATTCGAGGTGCTATCTGAATGGCTTTACCTCTATATAATAGTTCGGATCAATTTCCAGTGCTGGAGTGGTTCGGTACGCGAGTGGGTACGCTTGCCATGAAGTCGTGGGCTTCAACCTGACCGACTCGTCGTCTATTTTGAGATCAATCGGCATATTAAATCCTTCCAAGGTCTCACCCCATCGATAAATGAGGTTGTCCTCCTCCGTATGATATTCAAAGATGGGGATTTGGGAAGTTCTCAAATATTGATCAAAAAAGGACTGCAGTTCCAATCCCATCTCCTCGGCCATAAAGGTTTCTATTTGCTCCGTGGTAACCGTTTGGTGATAAAATGCAGCTCCAATTCCCTTAAGGGTTTGTCTCCATCGCTCATCGTCATTTAAAATCTGCCTCAACGTATTCAAGAGGTTTGCACCCTTTGAATATACGTCGTTGTCATGGTGACTGCTGTTCACATGATAATCGCCGATCATTGGAAATTTGTTGCGAATGCTTTTTCGAGTGCCCCAGCAATATTCCTGACCTGCCGCCTTTCCATAAAAATATTCAACAAAAAGACTTTCCGAATAGGCAGTAAACCCTTCATGAATCCAAATATCAGCCGCATCCTTAAAAGTAACATTATTGGCAAACCATTCATGGCCCGATTCATGGACAATGATGAAATCAAATTTCAACCCCCAGCCCGTTCCACTTACATCTCTACCCAAATAACCGTTTTGAAATTGATTGCCATAGGTGATCGAACTCTGGTGCTCCATCCCCAAATACGGGGCCTCCACGAGTTGAAAACCATCTTCATAAAAGGGATAAGGACCCAACCAAAACTCAAACGCCTCGAGCATCCGTGGAACTTCAACAAAATGTTTTTTAGCCTTGACCTCATTTTCTCTAAGTACCCAATACGTCACATCAAGGGGTCCATTAAGGCCTGCATAAGGTGATGACCAACTCACATAATCCCCTATATTGATGTTCACTCCGTAATTATTGATGGGATTGGCCACAAACCAATGATAGGTTTTGGTTCCTTTTTGATCATTTTGCTCAATATTCCTCAAACGTCCATTGGATACGTCCACCAGTGCTTGGGGTACTTCGATACTCATGAGCATCGAATCTACCTCATCATACATATGATCCTTGTTCGGCCACCAGACACTGGCCCCTAAGCCTTGACAAGAGGTCGCAATGAAATCCATTCCCTTAGCGTCTTGCTGCCAAGTTACGCCCCCATCCCAAGGAGGACGCTTGGCCGTCTGTGGCTTGCCGGCATAAAATATTTGAATGGATTCCATATTGCCTACTCCCTGGGGTTTGATCAATGTAATGAAATGTGCATTCCCTTCTGAGTGAATATCCAAGGACTGCCCATCTTGTAAGACCTTGGTAATCTTCAAGGGCGCTTGCAAGTCTATCTGCAAGACATCATGGGACTCGAGTACTTGGTAATAGACCCGATTACTCCCTATAATCTCACGGGTATCTGGTTTCACCTCAATAGCTAAATGGTAATAACTTACATCCCACCACGCACGCTCTGGTGTGATTCCACCACGCAATGAGTCTTGCCGATCATAGTTTGATTGTCCGTTCAAGTGAAGCGTAAACCATACCATAGAAAAAAACAAGACCCTCCTCACGACAAGGCAGCTTTTCTTATAGACTCAATGTCATCCGAACTGGATGCCAAGGGCGTTCCTAATAACTGGGCGCCATCGGTAGTAATGACAAAATCATCTTCAATTCTTATCCCTCCGAAATCAGCGTGTTTTTCAAGTAACGGATAATTGATGAAGTCATTATAACTCCCTTTTTCCTTGTGCTGTTTAATTAATTCAGGAATGACATAGATGCCGGGTTCAATGGTCACTACATAACCTGGAGTCAATGCTTTTCCCAACCGCAAAGATTTTAAACCAAAAGCAGTACTCTTTTTAAGTTGATCGTCATAACCCACATAGGCCTCTCCAAAATTTTCCATATCATGAACATCTAAGCCCATCATGTGTCCCAAACCACATTGAAAAAACATCGTATGCGCACCCGCAGCCACGGCATCTTGTGGGTGGCCTTTCATGATCCCTACTTCCACAAGGCCCTCAACCAAAACACGACAGGCCAATAAATGGAGGTCTAAAAATTTAATGCCTGGTTTTAATGCGGCAATGGCTGCAAGATGCGATCGATGAACAACATCGTACAACTCTTTTTGCAAAGTAGAGAAAGCAGGATCTACAGGAAAGGTACGGGTCATGTCTCCCGCATACAGATGAGAGGATTCAGCTCCGGCATCACACAACAACAAATCCCCTCCAGATAGGGTATTGCCATAATAATGATTGTGTAAAATCTGGCCATCAATGGTAACAATGGGCTGAAAGGAAATATTTACGTTTTGCTCATATGCCACTTGACGTACTCTGCTGGCTAATTCATACTCTTTCATCCCTGCCTTGGCCTGTTGCATCAAACTTAAATGAATTTGCGAAGTGATCGAAGCCGCCTCATGTAATGATAAAAGTTCTTCAGGACTCTTTACCGCTCGTTGGGCAGCTACTACTTTGATAAAAGACTCCGAATATTCCAAATCAACCTCCGTATAAGATCGATCTAATAGGGAAGTCAAAAATACTACATGCTCAGGTCGATAAACAGGCAAATAATGTACTTCCCTTTGGGAAAGGTAAGCTTTCATCTTTTCAAGAGGACGTGTATCTAGAATGCCTACTTTCGCACTCATTGCAGCCATCGATGGTTGTGGTCCTGTCCACACAATTTCATCAAGAGTCAGGTCGTCTCCAAAAATAATTTCTTCACCTGAGTCGAGGTCGATCAATGCATGCAATCCAGGGAAATTCAATCCGAAATAGTACAAGAACGTACTGTCTTGCCGGTAAGGATACCAATTATCTTTAAAATTGATGCTAGACTCTTGATTCCCTAAAAATAGCAGCACTCCCGATCCTATTATTTTCTTCTTAAGGAGAGATCGACGTTTTGAATACGTCTCTGTACTGAACAACTGATTTTTATTTTCCACCGGGAGGTAAGTTTTGATTCAAATAATGGGTAAGTGTGGTTTGTAAGTGTAAGGTCGTTCCATCTCCTTCATTGATCGAGTGTGACCTGCCCGGATAGGCGAGCATAGAAAAGATTTTGTTGTGCTTGACTAGCTCATTGATGAGCACTTCAGTACCTTGGTAATGCACATTATCATCTGCCGTACCATGTACAATAAGTAAGTTTCCCTCCAATTGTTGCGCATAAGTAATGGGCGATCCTTTTTCGTAACTTTCCGGCATCAATTGAGGAATCCCTGAATAACGTTCTTGATAAATATTGTCATAGAGTCGTTGATCTGGCACAGGTGCTATGGACATTCCGGTATGATATAATTTAGGATATCTAAACATCATATTTAAAGTCATGGAACCGCCTCCACTCCATCCCCAAATACCTATTCTTTCCCCATCTATAAATGAAAACCGCTCTTTTAATGCGATGAGTCCAGCCGCTTGATCTTCCGATGAAAGTACACCTATTTGACCATAAACACATTTTCTCCATTCACGCCCCTTGGGACTCGGCGTTCCTCTATTATCTATGCTCATCACAATATAACCCTGTTGCGCCAACATTTGATGCCAGAGGTATCTACTACTACCCCATTTATCAACAACGGTTTGACCCCAAGGTTCACCATATACATAAAAGAGCACTGGATATTTTTTTGAAGGATCAAAATTGGGTGGTTTAATCATAGATGCCTCTAGTGATAAGCCATTGGGTAGGGTGATTTGTAAAAATTCTTTAGGATTAACTTCAAGCTGAGCTACCTTTTTTCTCAAAGATTGAGGGTCTATGAAAGAGGTTATGACGCGATGATCAGGTAGTGAAATAAGATCCGTAATGGGTGGAACATTGGCTGTAGAATAGGTGTGATGTGCATATTTCCCATTGGGAGCAATTTGATAGGTATGCCAGCCTGATTGACCTTCCGGAGTGACGCGCTGGGGCGATCCTTTTTTCGAGTTAAGGGGTGCTCTCCACAAATAACGTTGCGTAGGGTTGTCTGGAGAAGCGATGTAATAAAGCCAATCGTTTTTTTCATCTAACAAGGAAATGGACAAAAGGTCTGAATCTAAGGGACTGATCGCTTTTTCTCTTCCCTCATGAATCAAGTAAAGCGATTTCCAGCCATTCTTTTCAGAAACCCAGCTGAAGGCTTTACCCTTGTCAAAATAATTAAAATCATCTACCGCTTCCAGCCAAGCCTCATCTTTGTCTTCATATATTTTTTTGACGCGGCCATCTGCTATATTTCCTTCTAATATTTTATTATAATTTTGTGCGCGATTCAGCTGTTGCATTAAAAGTTTGTCTCCATTGGGGTGCCAAATCATTCGGGGTAGGTAATTATTTGTAGGGTCCCCTTCAATTTGCATCCATACAGTAGATCCACCCGAAGCATCAATTACCCCTATTTTAGCTTCTGATGGCTTTTCTCCAGCTTTGGGATATTCTACAGGAATCAGGTATGAATAAATAGAATCCGTATTGTTGATCATGTAAAAATCACGAATTGTCGTCGCATCAATGCGCCAGTATGCGATGTTGCGGCCATCGGGACTCCATTGAAAACCATCCCTACAATGAAATTCTTCTTCATAAGCCCAATCAAAAGTACCATTGATGATGCGATCAGTACCGTCTTGAGTCAGTTGAATAATCTCTTGATTTTCGAGATTCTCTACATAAATATTATGTTCTCGCACGTAGGCGACACGGTTACCTTGAGGTGAAAATTTAGCAAACATTAAAGTAGCCGGAGCCGCCTCTGGACCCCCTAATTTTTTTAATACTTTGGAGTCAGTATGGAATACCCAATAATCCCCTTTAGTATTCAACCTCCATACTTTTTTACTGTTGGTGAATATTAATAGTTTTTTTTGATCTTCCGACCATTGATAATCATGAATAAGCAAGGGCTGGATCGTACCTGAGGGAATCAAATCTACTGCACTTACCAAGACCTGATGCAATTGCGTCGCGGATATGACCTTCATCAGATCAAAACCTCCAACTTCTTTATTATATGAAAATTTGGTATATGCCTCCCCTTCATCAAACCACCTCAATGGACCCATGACTTGAGATTGGAATTCAGCTGAGCCGTAAATACGAGCCAGGGATAATTCGGATACTGGCTGGGCGTTCGTTACCCGCAAGGCGGTCAATAAAATCAAAATACTTATTAGTCTACTCATAGCCCCTTTCTAGTAACACTTAACTTATATGAAAATTTACAAAACCGTCACTACATTGCCTACATTTCCTAGATAAATTCTATAATGAAAATAAGCCAATAAGAGCCATTAACACCATTGATAAATCTTCGAAAATAGTTACTGTACTCATCGGCAACTGAAATACATCTCCCAAGCAAGCACATTTGATTTGCTCCTTTTTTAGATTACTTTTTATAACACCCACACTGCTCACACCCAAGACGATCACCGTCGTTAAGTTAACATAAAACGGCGCAATGTTGATTAGATATAAAATGCCTAACATCAGTTCTACAAAAGGATAAAGGTATCCCCAAAACTTCCATTTGGCCGCTACAATATCATACATACGGTAGGTATTGGCAAAACCAGAAAGGTTTAATAATTTAAAAAATGAAAAAACCAGAAAAAAGCCTGCCATAAAATGGCGCATCCAAAGCATGGGTGAAAAATGAAGAAATGGATATTGAATCAATAGGCTTATTCCTGATATAAATCCTATGATCAGGAGCAAAGGCAAATAAGTGTTTATAGACTTTTCAGAAAATTCATACTTCCCTTTTAATAGAGGGGCCGAAACAGCCTGTCGCTCTTGAATCGTATCAGCGATTGTATAATCTCCGAATTTTTTCAACGCTAGATTGATTTTTTCTAAATTTAGAGACTTCTCTGAGGTGATGTTTGCTTGAGGGTAATCAAGTTGGAGGCCCACGTCTTGAATACCTGAAAAAGAGTTAATGGTAGTTTTGACTTTAGCCAAACAACCCTTACAAGTCATCCCAGTGATTGTGTAATCTTTTGTCATTTTAATTTTATTATATTATTCAAATGGTAAAATCAATGAAATCGTTCTACTGCCAATTTTGAAATTTCAATTCCCGGAGATTGATTGGCGGCTATCTCAGCAATTAGTTTCCCCGTAATAGGCCCCAAGCTCATACCCATCATCCCATGACCCGTAGCTAAGAGTACATTCGGTAACTTTTTTGTTCTCCCAATATAAGGTAAGCCATCAGGCGAACAAGGTCTTAAACCGGTCCAAATTTTAGCTTCATTGAAATCTGTCATCTTAAAAGACGGGAAGTATTTACCAATTGATTTTTTAATGCCGTGCACGCGCCTTTGGTCAACATCAAAATTTAACGCCCCGATTTCCATCGTCCCTGCAAAACGTAATCCTTCTGACATAGGCGTTACGGCTACTTTGGCTTCCGTCAAAATAGAACATATACTCGGCGTTTCTACCGGATACTCTAACGTAAAACTATAGCCTTTTCCAGGTTGCATAGGGATATTTAACCCTAAAAATTGGGCTAATTTTCCAGTCCACACACCTGCAGAAATCACAAACTGATCTGCAGAAAACAAACCCTGATTAGTATTAATGGATTTTAAATCTTCATGAACCACGAATTTGAGATCGTCAACGTGAGACACCATTTTCACACCCGAAGCCTTAAGGTCTGATTTCAACTTTTCTAAAAAAAGCTTTGGACTGAAAAATGCGTCTTCGGGAAAATAAACACCTCCCTTCACATCAAGGGTGAGATTGGGATCTAAGTCGTTTAATTGTTGATGGTCCATCACAACGGCTTTGAGTCCCAGTTTCATTGCTTGATCTGCCAATGCAGCCTCTTCATCCAATGCCCGCTGCGTTTGACAATACATGATCAATCCCTTTTCATCAATTTTGATGTCTTCAAGCTGATCACATAAGCTTACATATAGTTTTTTACTCTCTAAATTGAGCTCTTTTAATAGTTGCGCAGCCCCTTTAACATGTTTTTCGGATGAATGCTGATAAAATTTCCAGCCCCAATCCAATAAACTTCGTGAAAATCTAGGCTTGACATAAAATGGACTTTCCGCATCAAACATCCATTTGATCCCTTTGGCGATCATTCCTGGTTGTGCCAAGGGCACAAAATGACTGGGCACAATCATACCTGCATTTCCAAAAGAGGTACCTGAAGAAAAGTCTCCTTTATCTAAAATAGTTACTTCAAATCCACGATTCTTTAAATAATAGGTAGAACATAGTCCAATAACTCCACCCCCTAAAACGATGACCTTTCCTTTATTCATATCACTTGAAAACCATATGCATAGGGGTCATCGTCGTCTATGATGATCTGATTATATCCTATGATCTTAGCCCATCCTTCTATACTGGGTACAATGGCTTTGTGGCCCGCTACTTCTGTGAGGGCTTCAATGCGCCCTGTAAATTTTGATCCGATATAACTTTCATGAACATAGGAACTATTGATGTTTTGTAACCCTCGTGCAAAGCGCTGTGCCATCCGTGCTGAAGTCCCCGTGCCGCATGGGGATCTGTCGATGGCTTTATCACCATAAAAAACGGCATTTCTCCCATCAGACGCAGGATCTAATGGTGTTCCTGTCCATAACAAATGACTCACATTTCTGATGGTGTCATTTTCAGGATGAACAAATTGATGCGGATATTTAAGGTTAATGCGTTTCCTCAGTTCTTGACTCAATGAAATCAAGGCACCCGCAGTATAATCCTGAATGCCTGAGAAATGAGGCTGAGGATCAATGATCGCATAAAAATTTCCACCATAAGCCACGTCAAACTTGAGCCGGCCTAAATCCGGACAATCTACATCCAAGTCCTTTGCTGCCAGATATGCAGGTACATTGGTCAGTTTGACATCCGTGACTTTATTTTCAACGCTAGTGTAAGAAATTTTGACCAAGCCTGCGGGGGTTTCGAGCCTCAGCTGACCCGCTATCTGAGGTATAATGAGTCCTTCTTCTATCGCGATGGTCACCGTCCCAATGGTACCATGACCACACATGGGCAAACAGCCACTGGTTTCTATAAACAATATTCCTGCATCATTCTGTGGATCAGATGGGGGAAATAAAATACTACCTGACATCATATCATGGCCCCTCGGCTCAAACATTAAGCCTTTGCGTATCCAATCGTATTCTGCCAAAAAATGTTGCCTCTTTTCACTCATATCAACCCCATGCAGCACCGGTCCTCCCCCAGCGACTAATCGCACTGGATTCCCACAAGTATGGGCATCGATACAAAAAAAAGTTTTACGCATGTCTAAATTTTATCTTGGGACCATTTGCCATTGATTTTACGAAAAATTTCTAAGGGATTTTCATTCTGTAATGACATGGGTAACAAAGACTGTGGTGCATCTTGAAAACAAACCGGTCTGGCAAATCTTTTGATGGCATCTGCTCCCACAGAGGTGCTATTAGGAGCAGTGGTCGCCGGAAAAGGGCCTCCATGAATCATAGCATAACCTACCTCAACACCCGTCGGCACACCATTAAAAATAATCCGACCTGCCTTTTCTTGTGCCAAAGCAATTAAATGTGCTTGTTCTTCAAATTCTGACTCCTCTCCCATAAAGCTAAGGGTCAATTGGCCCTCTATTTGCATTAAAATTTCAGCCAATTCTTCGTGATGTTCACATAAAACAATTAGAGAATAAGGCCCGAAAATTTCTTGAGCCATTTTAGGGTGGGCGAGGAATTTCTTACCACTGGTTAAAGCTAAACTAGGTTGAACCGCCAAGGCACCCTGAGCTTTGGTTCCCTGACCCAGCAAAGCACATGCCTTTTCAGATGAGATTTCAGCAATACTAGCTTCATACTTATCGTAAATAGCTCTATTCAGCACCACCTCTCCAAGTGTTTGTTCAATGGCATCCGTCATCTTTGAACAGAAATGCTGTGCCGCCTCACCTTCAATGGCTAAAATCAAACCAGGATTGGTACAAAACTGCCCAACGCCCATGTTGATAGAACTTATTAAGGTGGGCACCATTTTGGGATCTTCTAATGCTGAGGGAAGTAAAACAATGGGATTGACACTCCCCATTTCTCCATAGAAAGGTATGGGATCCTTACGTTTTGATACCAAATCTAACAACGCGGTACCCCCGTTATATGAACCGGTGAAACCCACTGCTTTGATACCGGGATGCTGAACCAAAGCAGCGCCCAATTCATAGCCTTCATCAATGATTGATGAAAATATACCTTTGGGTAAGTTACAGCGCTCAAGGGCACGCGCAATGGCTGCCGCAATACATTGATGCGTACCCAAATGGCTGTTATGTGCTTTAACGATGACCGGGTTGCCCGATGCTAAAGCTGCGGCAGTATCTCCTCCCGCCGTAGAGAATGCTAAAGGGAAATTAGATGCTCCAAATACAGCTACTGGACCCAAAGGCACCAGACACTTTCTAATATCTGACTTAGGCAAAGGCTGGCGATCAGGCAGTGCTGTATCAATTACGGCCTCAACCCAAAACTCATCTTGGGCCACTTCAGCGAATAATCTTAACTGCCCTAGAGTCCTTCCTGTTTCCCCTTGAATTCTTCCAGCGGGTAGACCTGTTTCTAGTGTGGTAATGCCTAAAATTTCCTCTTTAACCGCTTCAATTTCATCGGCAATGGTCTCTAACAAAATCGCGCGCTCATTGCCACTGGTATTGCGGTAAACCATAAAAGCCAACTGCGCATCGGTAACCTTTTCGTTCAGCTCCTCTGGGGTACTTAATACATACTCTTGAGCTAGGAAATTTCCTGTTCTTGGATTGAGGGTTTTGGTAGTTTTAAGAGTCATTTATAAAAAAATTTTATAACGATAGATAATCAGGCAGTGAGGGTCTACTCGCAAGACTGGACTCAATAATCTGGAGCACTTGTGCTCGGGTGTCTCCCGAAAGTGGCATTCTTGGAGGACGTACAATTTCAGATCCTAAATTTACTTTTTCTTCGGCTAACTTGATGTTCTGTACCAACTGAGGATTAATATCTAATTCTAGCAAGGGCAAAAACCAACGATAAATGGCAAGCGCTTCGGCAGTTCTCCCTGCTTTAATCAAACGATAAATAGCCACGGTCTCTCTTGGAAATGCGCATACCAGACCCGCTACCCAACCCCCTGCTCCCATCAATAAAGATTCTGCAGCCAAGGTATCAACCCCACACATGATCTGGAAGCGATCACCAAATCGATTGATCATTCGAGTAATATTTGAAACGTCGCGACTCGACTCTTTGACCGCAACAATATTTTGACATGCTGTCAGTGACTCAAACATGTCTAGGGTAACATTAATCTTATAATCTATGGGATTGTTATAAATCATGATCTCAAGATCAGTACTGTTCGCAATCGCCTTGAAATAGACCACCGTTTCATCATCTGTGGCTTTGTATCGCATGGGCGGTAACATCATCAACCCATCCGCACCCTCCTGCTGTGCCGATTTTGCAGCGGCTATCGCTCCTTCCGTCGTTTGCTCAGCTATGTTAATTATCACCGGCACCTTATCCCCTACATATTCTTTGGTTGCTTTTATCAGGGCTGATTTCTCATTACCTACCAAAGCATTGGCCTCGCCTAAAGTACCTCCCAAAATAATCCCATCAATTCCTGACGACAACTGAAAGGCGACATTGGCCAAAAAAGCCTCATAATCAATCGTAAAATCTTGCTTGAATTTTGTTGTAAGCGCAGGGTAAACACCCCTCCATTGTACCTTCATAAAATGACTCAGTTATGATGAAAATAATTTTAGGGCTAAGTTATCAATAATTGGCATTTTAGCAATGCGCATCATGTACCATTTTGGCGGCTACTAAATCTTCTAGCGCATGACCCACTGATTTAAAAACTGTGATATCTTCCTTCTTTTCACGTCCTTCTCTGGTTTTTTGACATAATTGAAATAGATCCCCACGGATATCATTTGAATCTAAAATACCCTTTGTCATCGGAATCAATAAGTCTCCCGTCTCCTTTAATGCCATCGGAGTATCCACATATATCTTTGATTTGAGCATCAGATCATCATCGGCCTCACGCATGTCTGGTTTATAAGCCCCTACCAAATCGATGTGTTGGCCTGGCTTTAACCAAGCACCCAAAATCAAAGGAGTCGCCGACAGAGTCGCACAACTCACCACATCGGCTTGCTTGATGCCCTTTTCTAAATCCTCAACCCTGGTTATCTGGACGTCCATTTTCGGATTCAATGTATCACAAATGGCCTGGGCTTTATCTCTATTTCGACCCCAAATCAGGATTTTTTTGTACCTGCGAACGGTAGCATGTGCCGCTATCAAATAAGGGGCTAACGTACCTGTACCTATCATTAGTAACGTCTCACTGTCGACCCTAGATAAGAAAGATGAGGCGAGCGCAGAGCTCGCAGCAGTCCTTCTTGCAGTTAGCTCCTTGGCATCTAATAACATCAGTGGAGTACCTTTTACAGCATCAAATAACACATATAAACCCTGAATAGAGGGTAAATGGTATTGTTGATTGTTCGGCGAAACCGTAACCAATTTAACCCCCAAATGAGAGCCACTCATCCAGCTTGGCATCAAAAGTAGGGTGGAGTCTATCTCTTCCTTAGGATTGGGATAGTCATGGTGATGACGCGCCGGCGTAGTAATAGAAGCATCGGTAAAAGCTTGCTCCAATTGAACAATCAGCGCATCAAAAGAAAGCTTTTCTGCAATCATCAGCGCATCAGCAATGGGTATATTTTTCACTTTTGTAATTGATAAGAAAATTTATCTCAAAAAAGGATCAATGAATCGTATCCGGTTACTGAGAATGTCAAGTAAATTTACTCATTATCTTATCACTCACAGACATTAAATTAATTTATAGCCTGTCTTCTTGATTACTTTTTAGGCTGATGGGTCGAGGACTTCATATTTATTAAAATATTATTGATCCTTCACTAAAAATGATAGCGTTTTATTCATTTCATTTCCCAGCATGTCTCTTGCAATCACTTTTATTTCATATTTTTTTGAAGATGTAAATGCTCCTTTTTCAGATAAATCAATAGTTTTAGGGCTTGAATAAGTCATATAATCGCTTCCATTTATAGTATATAAAATTTCTTTTATCCCCGTTTTATCATCGGTCGCCCCCAAAAACATTCTTATATAATTGGGATAAATGGCCATTCCATCTTCCATGCCTATCTTTTCTAAACCAAAGTTTATAAAAATCTCTGGAGGTGAATTATCAACATAGGCGGCACCGTACTTTGGAGTTTCTACATTGTTCACATTATCAGTTGAAAAAATCTCAATACGCTTGTGACCTTCATTTGTAAAAACAAACGGTTCTGAATATTCCATATTATTCCCATCATTCAACTTATATTGTGATTTTTGGGGGCCACTCTCCCCGTCTCTAACAATCAGAGAAATTTTAGTCTCCTCATTTATGAATAAAGTATCCCTAGCAAAAAAAGAGGGGTTCCCAAAGTTGATAGAAGTACTTGGCGGTTTATTATCCATGAAAAAAATCTCTTTTTTGAGTTTTTCTGTATTACTGACCCGGTCAACGGCAAAGAAATTAATACTCTTCAATCCAAGAGGATCGGATAACTTAAAATTATCCCTAAATATTTTTTCTTCTATGGAAGGCGTCGAAAAATAAATTTCTTTTACACCCGCCTTATTATCCGTCGCAGCTAAGTTGAAGTCGGTCCTTTCAGAAACAAACGTTAGATTCCCCTCATATTTGTCACCAATAATCTTTAACCGCGAAACCGGTGCCGTCTTATCTAAAAAAATTTCCTCTTTTTTTGAAGCCTCTTCATTTTTTACATTGTCTACCGAATTATAATTTATTTGATAGGGGCCCTCAGCCAAAGAGGTCATTAAAAGAGGTCTTGAATAGCTAGCCTTCTTGCTATCATTCAAATGAATATAGGTGGCATGAACACCACTTAAATTATCTTTCGCAGCAAGTGAGAATTGTGTCGATGGGCCTACCACATCACCCACTTTAACTCCAATGAAATTTCCCGTCGTTTCAGGAGCCGTAATATCTATGGTAAAAGAAGATGATCTTGTTTGCTCTGAATTCCCTACTTTATCTACCGAAAAAAAGAAAAGATGATGGGCGCCTTCAGTATCCATTTTTGATTTTGACTCAGCATATTCAACATATTGCCCCTTCTCTGAAAAAAATGTTTTAGAGAGTCCAGACATGGATTCTTGAGCAGGCAAGTCAAATAGGAGTCCAGGTCCAAAAAAAGTAGTTCCACCACCAACATATTTGGACGCTCCGCTGAATACAACTCTCGTCCTCGGGGCCAAACCATCTGCATAAACTGGGAATAGTATTTCTCTTCTAGGATTAGAATAAGCCTTAGTTTCTGGATCTATAGCCCATTTACTCCTAATATAATTTATCCCTTCGGTATCTAAGAACATGGGATTGGCATCTTGCGGGTGCGTAGGGGTTTCCAAATTAATGGCTTCCCCACCTTTTGATGTTGAGATAGAAAGGTAAATGGGTAATCCTTTTTGAATATAAATTTTAGATTCTTCTTGCATCATAACAGGCTCAAAAATAGGCTTATCAGGCTCCTTTTGAGCAGATATCTTTGAGCTCAATATGAGTAACGTAAGCGCCATTACATATTTAATATTCTTCATAACTTACTGTTTTATAGGTTAATTAATTCTACATTTTTCATGATCCACTTAAGTTTACACGTAACTCTTTATGTTTGTTTATCAGATATTTATGTATTAAAATTACCAATTTTAAATGACTATTTGATTCCTCTTTCACAAAAATTATGGTATTTAGATTATTTAATAAGACTAAAGCTAGATTTGTGATCTATGAAATCATTTGATCATGCCCCTTCAGAAATAAATTAAAATACATCAACCAACTCTGCTGAATAA
>ENA-OSJC01001704-OSJC01001704.1-marine-metagenome-genome-assembly--contig:-NODE-1704-length-17542-cov-6.589465_pt1 | contig 17542 bp, 14 predicted proteins | sample MGYA00237885_ERZ534234 | MGnify/ENA primary metagenome ERZ534234 (study PRJEB26413, sample SAMN06343907) | marine metagenome | isolation source: coastal waters | place: Atlantic Ocean: West Antarctic... | reverse complement strand
CCGGACTCGAACCGGCACTCACCGAAGTGCAAGGATTTTAAGTCCTTTGTGTCTACCATTCCACCACGAGGGCACATCTTAACAACGACTAATTAGTCGCTTTAACATTAGCTCGTTGGATATAGCAAATTAATTTTATAACTTCAACGAACTTCAACAGATATTTGAGACAGAATCTGGATCTTTGCTTTATCGAGCTAACTTACCTTTAAAGCTGCTCATACTTTATTGGGGCTTAGTCAATTCCACCGAAGAGCTTTATTTTTTAAGAACGTTTACTAGTTGCTTCATTTTCATTATGTTGAACGTCCATCTCAATATTTTCTTCTTCCCATTTTTGTATTCTTTCTTTTTCTTTGTCATCTTCTTTTTTTTCGATTGCAATAAGCTCTTCTTCTTTTTTATCTTGCTCTGCGTCAAATTTTTTTTCCCATTCACGCAAATTCATTTCCTCAATCTCTACTCTTCTATGCCATTCCTTATTAAATTCTTCTTCATCTTTTATTACCTGGTCTTCGATGATTTTTAACTCAAGGGCTTTTTGTTTTTCTTGCTCTTCTATATTTTTTTTATTTAAAGAATCTTTTCTATCAATCTCTTCTTGGGCAAGCTGTTGCAATTTCTTTTTTCTTTCTACCTCTATCATTAATTTCTCTTCTTCTAATTTTTTTAATCTTTCTATCTCTTTTTCTTTTAGCTCTTGTAGTATCCTTGCTTGCTTTTCCGACTGTGCATTTAATTTTTGTTCTTGATATTTTAATTTACGAGCCTCGTTTTGTAATAAAAGATCTTTTTCTTTAAGCATAATCTGCTGATCTTTATTTCTCTTAGCATTTTGTTGCCTTAATCTACGAGCTTCATCTCTCGATAATTGATCTCGCTCACTTTTTAGTCTCAGTTCTTCTTCTAATACAAATCGACTCTCCTCTCTTAGACGTTGGGCTTCCTCATCTTTTAATCTTAATTCTGCATCTCTTTTTATTTTTTCTTTTTCTTCTTTATTTTTTTTAGCTTCAATTAATTTTAATTGCTTTTGTTCTTTTACTTTTTGCGCATCGATGTTTTGTTGATGTTTTTCAATATTTAATTTAATTCTTTGATTTTCCAATCTTGTATTTTCTTGGTCAATTAACTTTTGTTGTTGTCTCCTCTCATTTTCTAATATTTCTAACTGCATTAATTCTGCACTTTTTATTTTTGCATTTTTTATTTTTTCTAATTTTTTATTTTTTTGCTTTTCTATAAAATTTTCGTAATTATTCAGCAAGGACTGCTTTGTAATTTTTGCTATTTTTGGTATAGTTATTTTTTTTAAAAAAGTTATTAGTTTTGGAGAGACATTTTTACTAGGATTTTTTGATGTTATTTTTTTTGTGAATACAAAAGCATTAGTGGGGTTTATTTTCTTTTTTTTTATTCTCTTGCTCATAAGGTATATATTTAATCTTATTTAGTTTGTTTAATCTATGCAAAAAATGCATCTTTTGTAGTATTTTTTATTTAAATATGATGTGTTTCTTATGAATTTTTTGATAAAATTGAATTTCAAATGTCTTTTGGTGCAGAATTGAGACAGAATCTCTTTAGCTGTTAACTTAAATTGCTGTTAACTTAAATTGATGATCTTAGAGATATTGGAGCTGAAACTAAAGTAATTAACCAGCAGTTTTTAAATGAGTGTCTACAGCTGTTCCATACATTTCATGAGATGCCGGATCACCGAAATAAATGTCTATAATTTTTAAGAAATTAAATTTTTTATCTAAAGTAACAAGTTTTATATATTTAGTTAATCTTTTTTTTTTTTATTGCCACTTTTAATTTGCTATAAAAATTTTTAAGTATTTTGATAGGATAGCCTAGATAAAAAATTATCACTCCAAAAAAAGCAAGTATACTCTGAAGAATAAAAGCTCCAGTACCAGGGTCAAAATATGCACTAGAGGATGTTGGATAAGAAAGAAAAAATAATAGAAATAAAAAAATCATAAATTAATTAATGTTAATTAATGATTTAAATGCAATATCGACTGAACTGTCAACATTAAAAAGAGTTTCCTTCTCAAATTTAATCAGCTCAATTTCAAAAGAATCTTTTTTAGCTAAAAAATTGTGAATTAATGGTCCTAAATTATCTAATTCATTTAGGTTTTCTATATTAATACCAAATTTATTTTTAAAATTATTTTCATAAGATTCGTATGGAAGATCTTTGTAGTTAGGATTATGAATTTTTTTTTCAAAATTAAAATAAATTGGTGGTTTTTTTTTTAAAAGACAAAATTCAATTGCTATAGTAGAAGTATCTGTAAGAATAAACTCACACCTGTTAAGAAAAATATTATCTTCTGATAAGTCAATTTGAAACTTAGAATATTTAGAAAATTTCTCTTTAATAAAAATAAATTTTTGTTCATTACGTTTAATTATCTCAGGATGAGGTCTCAAAATCACACTATAATTTAAATTCAACAATTTTTGAATAATGTCTTCAGACATACTATTAAAAAAATTTCTTTTAGATTTATTCCACGACGGAGCAAATAAAATAGAATTTTTGATTTCTGGCAATTTCTTTACCTCTCTCAAGTACTTAAGAAAAAAATATCCTGAATTAATAATTGTCTTTTTTTTGAGTTTTTTTAATTTTTCTCTAAAGCGAATTTCGAGTTCTTGATACTTGCCATTAATAAAAATAATATCGTAATTGTCATAAGCTTTTTCATTATAAATCTGATGTGTACTAGCAAGAGAATGAAAAAAATAAATGTACTTTTCACAGAATTTAGACCTATTATAGTTATTGCCAATGTCATTCATGGTCATAATTAAATATTTACAGTTAACAAAAGTAAAAAAAAAAAATTTAATTAAAAAATTGTCTATCAAAAAAATAGCAAAATTATCTTTTAGTGAATTAAATTCTTTTTTATCACTGGTAACTATTGTCAATTCATTTGTTTGATTAAGCTTTAATGCAAGTTGATAATAATAATTTTTGTAAAAAATACCTTCGGAATAAATGGTAAATTTTTTTTTATTACTCGGATAACCTAGGTATTTAAAAAAAGCTATTAAAGATAAAAACATATTATTTTTTTTTATTTTTTTTATTTTTATTTTTTTGGTAATTGATGTAATCATCATAATCATCGAACTCATACCAATAGTCCTTTGTTTTTATACAAAAAATATCAAAAATATTTTTTATAGAGTTCAAAAAAGAAGTGATATGAATTTTTCTATTTTTTAATTTTTCTACAAATATATTTTGAAAAGATTTATTTGCTTCTTTTTCTATGTAAAAAATACCCATATATTGACCATGTACATCGTTATAATTTTTAATTTTTTTTCCAATTTCAATTAAAATATTTTTTTTATTAATTTTAAGAGTTTCGCAATCACTTTTGAATGATTTATTTCTCAACACCCATGTCTCTTTCCATTTCATATTTATAGGTAAAATTATTTTATGGTTTAATCTGACTTTGTTTATTTTTTGAAAAATTTTTTTTGAGAAATAAATATCTGAATAGCAAACAATTGTATCATCTTGTGATTTTTTTAATCCCAGTAAAAGAGAATAGGACATCTCCGTAGTATTAAATTTAGAATTTTTTATTAAAAAAATATTTTTTTTTTTAGATAATTTCTTAATAATTAAATTTTTCTTAAATCCAACAACTATTAAAATTTTTTTAAAAATTCCTGTTTTAGTTGCATCGTCAACAATTTTTTCAATTAACGAAACATTGTTAATTTTCAATAAACATTTATGTGTATTAATTTCATCATAAATTCGACTCCCTTTTCCTGCAGCTAATATTAACAAATTCATTTAAAAAAATTCCCAATGATTTTATCTATTGCTTTTTGTGAAATATTTTTTCTTTCAGGGTGAAACATAATTAAAAGTAATTTTTTGCTTTTGTGTTCAGCTATTTCAATAGATCCATCTTCTGTTTTTGAGATTATGTTAATTTCTTTATCAATAAAATTTGTAATAATAAAATTATGGTATGAATTTACTTTTAGTCTAGATCTATTGACATACTTTGAGTTTTTACTAATTGTTAAATTGTGGTTTTTTTTTATATGTATATTTGACTTTTTAAAAATTCCCTTATTGAGTGATGCAAAAAATTGAAACCCTCTACAAATACAAAGAATGGGTTTATTTCTGTTTAAAAATATATTTAATATTTTTTTTTCAAATTTATCTCTTAATAAATTTTCTTTCGTTTTATTAATTTGATTTATATCACCATTACCAGATAAAATTAATCCTTGGTTATTGCGTAAGATATTTTTTATTGTTTTATTATGTAAACTATAACCAATGTTTGTGTTTAATTTAAATGATTGAATATAATTCAAAAGTTCCGTACTTACTTTTATATATGCTTGATGGTGCTTATCTAGTTCAATCTTGGAACTTATAAAAATACTCTTTATCATAATATTTTCATTATTTTATTATTACAATCAATATAAACATTTTTTGATTCTATTAATTGATCAAAGTATATGGCTCCCACTCCGATACATGCTGGTACTTGATTTTCTAGACATCTAATTGCCATGTGAGAATTTGATCCGCCATATTTAGTTATCAATCCTTTGATATTATAATTAAAAATAAAGTCATATCCAGGATCAGCATTTTCTATAATTACTATTTTATTATTAAAATATTTTTTATTTTTTTTAAAATCATTAATTTTTACTACTTCACCAGATATACTTCTGTCAGTAATAAAATTAATTTTTGATTTTGATTCGTAGTACGAATAAATATCATTCTTTGATAAAATTATATCAGGTAATTTCACTTTTTCTAATATACTAGCTTCTTTTTTATTTCTTATTATTTCTTCTTTTAAGGATTGAATTAGTTTTGCATTTTCTAATTTGGAAAAATAATTTAAAATATTCTTAATGTCTAAATGCGAAAGATCACTTCTTTTTATTTTAATAGACTTACCTAATTTTATTAAGTTACATAAAATTTTATCAATACCAATCGTGAAATAAAATTTAGATTTCTCTCTCCAGTAAATAGATTCTTGCGCAAACTTAACAAATTCGACAAAGTCAATATTTAATGTTCTTAATAATAAATTATTTATTTCTTTTTTCTTGTTAAACTTTAAAATGGTTTTTTTTTGTTTATTAGATGAATGAATATTTTTATTAAAATAAGTTTCGAATGCTTCTCTATAATTTAAAGAATTAATATCATAGGTTTGAGGTCTTAAATGACCATATTTATTTAAAAAAGAAGCTTTAGTAATTTTTTTTGATAAATATTTTTTATAATCTTTTTTTATTTCTGTTGTAACAGATTCAAATGAAGAAAAAAAATCTCCATACTCTTTATTAGATATTAGATTATTTTCTTTTAGATCTAAAAAAATTCTTTCAGAAATAAATGCACATCTGGCAATTCCTGCAAATGGCAATGTTCCAAATTCTTTTGTAATTTCATTTATAAAAAAAATTTCTTGTATATAATTTTTTTTCTTACTTGCTATATTTTTAATTTTTTTCGAATATTCTTTAATTTTCAAAATATCTTTATATAATAATTTATTGTGAAAAATATCTTTAGTTATTTTTCTTAAACACCCTGAGTACTCTTTTGAAACTTTTTTATTAAAAAAATAATTTAATCTTTTAGTGGTATTGAGGGAGTAACAAGTCTCAACTAGCTCAAACTCAATCTTGTCATGTAAAACAATGTTTTTAGATAAATAAGACAGATATTTATTAACTACAATCTCTTTAGTTTTTTTTTTCAAATCTTTTGGTAAAAAACTGTTAATATCTGTTCTCAAATCAACAAATGGCATTCCTCCAAAACTAAATATTAGAATATTTGGAAACACATCAGAATATCCGTAGTTTTTTCTTTGGACTCTCCAAATATCATCGCTAATTAACTCTTTATAAAGCGACAAGGCTAATGTATTTGGTTTTTCACCAATTATTTCAGCAGGGTTCCAGTCGGCCATGTTGCTGAAAATGCTTTTTTTACCAGGTAAGGTTGGATTTGCACTCAGTAACTTTGACAATTTTTTTTCAATATTAACTAAGGTCTCATCATGGTTATATGAGTATTGGTATTTATTTTTTTTAATTTTTGGTAAATATCTAATTTGGAATAAATATAATTTTTTATTTTTAATACAAAACTCAATATCCAAACGATCATTTTTGGTTTTTTTTTCTAGCTTTTTACATATATCAATTAAATCCGTAAATTTATTTTTAATATTAGATTTTTTGTAAAAAATGAACTGATTGTGTTTTTCACTTCTTTTTCCTGAAGTAACTAGATTTGTCTTACCACTATAATCAAAATTTATTGAATAGTAAGGTGCGTCCGTATTACTGTCCTTGGTAAAGAGCACACCAGACAGTCCCACATTGTCTACGAACACCTGAATTATAATCTCGTCCTGTGGAGATTTAAATTGCCTAACAAAAATCTTTAATTGATTTTCTATTTTAGCTTGAGATGTTTTTTTTTTCAACACTAGGGAATCATATTTACCCGCATTGGTAAAATTTTTTCCATCCTCGGTTATTGAAGAAGATCTTAATATTATGGGCTCTTTTTTATTTAAATAACAAATTTTTTTTACGTACAGTTTGCTATTTGACTTGAATTCTTTTTTAGAAAAGCTAAAAAATGAAGGAATAACTATCTTACTTTCTTTTAAGTATTTTTTTAAAAAAGTTAAGTTGAAGGCCTTAGTTTTTAAAGAAGTATTACCCATTAAAATTTTATTTTTTAATATAACTTAAAAACAGTATTGATATTTATTTTTGTTATGCAAAAGAGCATGGTATTTATATTGTACATAGCATATATGATTACTAAATAAAGTCACTATTATGAATTTTAAAGAAATACCTTTAACACTACGTTCAAAGCATTTGTTCATAACGTGTACTGGACTATCTGCTTTATTAGCTAGCCAATATTATCTATTTTTTTATACAAAGTTTGCCAATACTTATCTTTTTTTTGATATTTTGCTAGACGTTGGCTCCTTGCTGTTGTTCAATTTTCTTTTAATTTATTTGTTTTTTTTCTTTTTATTTTTTCTAAGAAAAAATTTTTTTACTTTTTTTAAATTTATCTACGTAGTAATGATGGCTTATTTTGCTCTCGTACTAGTAGTTGTTTCTTTTGACTTTTTAGGAGTTATATCTTTTAAAGAATTTTTATTTAATATAATTTTGAATAATAATTTTTCCATGGGTATTACATTGTTAACTTTTGTTTTTCCCTATTTGTTTTTATTTATTGTTATATTTTTATATTTTAACAAAGTTGAAAAAATAAAAAGATTTATTTACATTTCTGGAAATATTTTTCTTATTTTGATTTTCTTTAGAGAATTTAGTATTAATTTTTTAAAATATGATCCTGGTATTAAAAATGTAAACTTCACTTATGAACTAAAAAAAAAAAATTCTGACGAAAAAAGAAAGGTGATATGGATTATTTTAGATGGATACGATCCAGAAATTGCAAACCAAATTAGAAATACACTTCCAAACTATACTAAGCTATCATTAAAATCATTTAATCATAAGAATATTTTTGCGCCTGCTAGATACACTATAGACTCATTGCCTTCTATGTTAATGGGGATCCAGGGGACAGGAATAGAGGTCGCTAACAATCAATTTTTTTTAAAAACTCAATTTAAAAAGTATCAATTTTCTTACAATAATACTATTTTTGGTAGGTTAGATGACATTGGTCTATCTTCAGCTGCATTTTCATCTGTATTAGAATATTGCCATGCTTATTTAAAATATAATAAATTTAAAGCTTGTTCGGACACGCAAACGAAGGGTGATTTTAAATTTAATAGCACTCATCTGGTAGACAGTGTTTCTAAGTTAAAATTTAATGGAATTAGCAGACAAATAAATTTTTATAATCACTACGCTTCAATCAGGGAAATTATTTACGAACATCCACAACTGGTAATATTAAAGGATTATCTTAAAAAGATTCTTGGTATGAATATTGTTACTGACACTAGGCCTTTTGGTACTAAAAAAAGAATTGGAAATTTTAATTTAGCAGAAATAGATTTTCACAAAAAAGAAAAGGCCTTTGCCAGAAGAAAATACCAGAATAAAGATATAGATGAAGATGATATGGATGGTAGAAGCTCAATATTTTACAGTGAAATTAAAAAAGAAATCAACAAAGATACAAATTTAATTTTTATACATACGTTAGCTCCACATGAAAGAACGAGCATTTCCTATTTGGCTGCAAAAACTTTCAATGTAAAAAAGTCTAATAATATACAAGAAGAGTATAAATTAAATTTAGAATACACAGATATTATTATTGGAAAAATATTAAAGGAAATTAAAGAGAGCAACATAAGTGACAAGGGCAAACTAATGCTTGTTTTGTCTTCTGATCATTGGTTTAGAGAAAGAAAAGATGACCAAGGGGAACATCCAAGCTTACTAATAGCTAAAATTTTTGATGACAACAATTATACTGATATAAAAAGTGAGAATAATTCAATATTTGTTCAAGAACTAATATACAAATATCTTGTTGGAGAAATAACAAACCACAAAGACATTGCAAAATTTTTTAAAAAAAAGAAAGAATAAGATTACAATCTAAAACAAATTTAAAATTTATTAAATAAAATATATTGATCTAATTAAAAAAAATAACATTCTTTTTTGTTATTTTTTTGATTAAATTTTTTGCTAATATCGCTTGGATTTATTTGAAGACTACCTATTACGCTTAACGATGCCATTGTTGTACTTTTGGAATACTTTAAATTATACGATTTTTTTACATTAGCAATTATCTCATCGTGAATATTATCAATCACCTCAGCAGATGTAGATAAAGAGTGAGTGTTTTTCGTTACTGCCTTTAACGCTTTTATAATTATATTCTTATTATAAGAATTTACACATATGGTTTTATCCAAAATACTATCAGTAATATCTCTCTTTGTGAGAGCAGAACTCTTCCTTTTAAACTCTTTAGAGAATATATAATTTATTAAATAACTAAGTTTAAGATCCATAATATTAGAAAAATACTCATCATTTAGATTTGGTAATTTTTCTTTCTTCAATTTTAAAAAGTAAATTTGATTAGAAGAATCTATTACTGTAAGATATTTTTTTATAAAATCTCTATTTAAAAACATTCCATCATTGCTAGTTTTTAAATTAACTATAAAATAATCTATATCTATTGCCTTAAATTCTTTAAAAATATCCTCATTATTTTGATAAGTGAAATTGTTAAAATTAAGCGACTTATTAAAATAAGGCTCCACTATAATGCCTGGTCTTGGAAGTGTAGATGAGTAACCTCCTGTTTGTGACAATGAATATAGTGCACTATATTCATATTTATTTTTTATTTTTGAAATAAATTTAAAATTTTGACAATCTACTTGATAAGGTTTTTCAGAATCACATTTTAATAATATTTGCTGGAATGATTTTCCATCGTAGAAACTTTTATAAAACTCTAAATTTTTTTTAAAATTTTTGTGAACAAAAAAAGTAAAGAAAAAAACAATGGGAACAATAAAGAAAACTTGAAATATATTGTTTATTTTATTAGAGCTTAATTTTAAAAAACCCAATATACTTATAGTAAAAATCATAAGCATTAAGATATTAATAAAAAAAACACCTCTTTTAAAACTTGGTTGATCAAAAAAATAAATCATAAATACAATTGTAAAAAAAGCTAAGAATATAGATGCGTATATCTTTAGGTATTTTTTTTTATTATTTAAAAAAAGAAAAATAAAAATTAATAAATATAAAAGAATAGAGTATCCAGATCTAAAAATACTCAACGTGTATGCAAATAAAATATTTTTAATGTCGGAGATAAAATATGAAAAGGAATGATTATTTTTTATAGAATCCCCCTCGACTAAAGTGAACAATATTGCCTTGTAACCAATTTTATCCAAAAATTTATTTTGGTCAAAAATAGGCCATATTGTCTTTGCAAAAGCTGCCTCCGGCATTCCTAAAACTAAATAATTTATTAATAAGCTTAAAAAAACTCCTGAGCATAAAGCAATAATAGCTATGCAAAATAATTTGAATTTTTTTTTAGACGTTATAGAAAAAGTTATTGTCAATAAAACTAAAGTTAGAAAAATAATAAAAGAAAAAAAATGATGAGAAAATCCTACAAAAAACAAAACAACATAGGAAAGAAAAATGATTTTTTTATCGTCGAGTCCAAATAAGCTAGATTTATAAAGAAACCAAAAAGTTAACAAGTAAAAAGAATTAAAAACAATGTGCGGTTTCATTAACGAAATAGCCATAATGTCATTATCTATACTGATACCGTAAGAGCATATTGCCAAAGCAACAATTCCAATTATGATATTATTTTTAATTATATCTGTTCCTACATCGTAAATAATAAGAAAAATTAACAATAGATAAATAAAAGAAACCTGTTGAGGTGCAAATATATCGGAAAGTACTGTTGCAAAAAAACCTAAGCCATGTCCTTTAAGCTGTGCAAAATGCTGCCAATAATTCCTATCAAAAATATTATGGTTGTCTGAAATACTATTATAAAAATTAAAGTAATGCCCCCATACATCACCATCTTCTGTAAATGGAAATAAGGTACGAACAAATAAAATGGCTAATGATAGAACTAATATTGATATATAAAAATTATATTTAATATCCATGTTGGATGAAATATTTTCTTTATTAATAATTTCCTTAATCATTTTTTTTGAAAATAAAGTCAATGTTAGAAAGAAAATTATAATTAAATTATAATACAACAGGCCGATTAAACCCATGATTGTCCCAAGTAATGAAAGTGCAATGCTTCCGACCGAAAGATAAATAATTAATCTAGTTGTATATTTGTAGTTTTTACTTGAATGACTGGTGAAAATATATCCAAAATGAAATACTGAAAATAGAATACCTAAAGTGAAGATAATTTTTAGAAAACAGTAGATGAAAAAGTAACTTTTTTTTTCGTAAAATAATGTTGTTATATTGTAATAATGAAGAACAATAGAGGAAAGACCGAACAAAACAGTTATCAAAATACTTAGTAAGGAGATATTTTTTTTTGAAAGATTGTTAAGCTTGTTGAAAAAAAGCAAGCAATTAAATATTATGAGTTTTATATTGATGTATCGAAAAAAAAGAATGCCCAGTACTATTGCTGGTATCAAAATAGAGAAATTTACGAATTCAAATACAACCCTAAGCTTAAACAAGTAAAGAAGAGATATGCTCACGAATGTTATGCATATAAAATAAGAAAGAAAATTAATTAATGAAGATTTTCTGGTTATCTTAAAATCACTATTCATTTAAATAACTTTTGTATGAAAAAATTGTTTTTAATCTAAATATAAGCAAATCTACCAAAGTGGTCGATATTAATCTTGGAATAGATTCGGAAGATACATCCTTATCATTTATAGAAATATTTTCTTCAATACTTGAAATATTAAATTTATTTTTTCTCAGTTGTAAAATAATCATTTGGGCTAGGGCAAATCTAGAATTGCAAATTTTTCTAATATCAAAGTTTTTTTGAGATAAAATAATACGTCCATTGTAATATGGAACATTTAAACGAAATAAAAAATTAACAATAGCTGTATAGGACTTGGACAAGAATGCTCTTGAAACATACCTATTTTTATAATCAGTTACAGTTAAATAACTAATTGAAGTTTTGCTACTTTTGTAGGAATTGATATAGGGTATTAAGTTTCTATCTGGATTATCGGCACCCATCCAGAAAAATTTATCATATTTGGAGTTTGTAATTGCTTTTTTTAAAGACACTGCAAAACCTAAATTTTTATTATTATTAATTATTGTGATACTTTGATTAAATGGTTGAATTAATGCTGCTGTATTATCCACTGATCCGTCATTCACCACGATTAATTCGTAGTTTCCAATAGTGTCTGAAAGTTGTTGTAAGTAGTTTTTTATAGACTGAACTACTTTAGTCTCTTCATTGTAAGCAAGTAAAATTAGAGTCAATCCCTCTTCGCTTTTTTTCAATTTATATCAATATCTAGGAATTGTTTTTAAGATAATCACAAAGTATATCTTTTACGCTATTTAGCTTTATATTTAAATCCTTTTCAATTTCCTCATTGTCAATAATAGAGGAGTTTTTGGGGCTATTTTTTGAAATTAGCCTTGATTTTGAATTATATTTTTTTTTAATCATCTCTAAAATAGACTTTAAATTTAAACTATTATTAGCTCCAAAATTATAGATTTTAAATTGATTGTTTTTATTTAATTTGTCGATACTTAGAACAATTTTTTTTATATCCTCTATGCCAGTTAAAGAGTTAAACTTTTTACTAGGATTGAAGTAGTTAATTGGCTTATTTGCTGCAATTTTTTTTCTAATTTCGTTTAACCATGGCCATGGGACAACCTGCTTACTACCGAGAACACCTGGGACTCTAAGAATATAGACATTGAAACAATCTCTGTATTCTTCTAAAATTTTTTCAGATGCCAATTTTGTCAGACCATAAAAATTTACATTTTTAGAATAGCTATTTGTTTTAATGGTTTTGTGGTTTGCATCTCCATAAACCGCTAAGCTAGAAAATAAAACAAAGTTTTTTACTCCATTTTTTTTAGCATACTCTGCCAGATTAATTGTGGTTTTTATGTTAGAGTTAATAAATTCATTAAAATTCAAAGACGTTTCTGTAAAGACGTTTTTAGAAGCCATATGTAAAATAGTATTAACTTTTTTTTTAAAATAAAAATTTTCGAGCATATTGCTTTTTACGTGTGTTATATTTTTTATTTTATTCTGCTTGTAGTTAGAAATAGTTAGAAGTTTTTTATTTGCGCCTACCAATTCTTTGACCAGTTGTTTTGCAAGATACCCTTCGGAACCAGAAATTAAAAAATCAATCATCAAGTTTTATTTTTTAAAGACGTAACCCTATTTGTTATTAGGTCTGACTCTGGGCTATATAATCCAAGCCACCATCTGCCATCTTTTTTTTTGTTAGTAGTTTTTTTAACTTTAAATTTATCCACTCCATGAATTAAAGATGTAAAAAAAAGACCAACATCTCCTGCCTCTATAAAGTTTTCAGGATAAATTTTTTTTCTATTCTTCTTTACAAAATAAGTTCCTCCTCCAACATAATCCACTCCTTTTGTTGACATGTATACAGATACGGCAACGCGTAATGTTCTGACTGGGTGTGTGTGTTGCTCTATAAAGCCAGATTTGTCTGGATAACGAACAATTTGAATTCTGTCTATTCTAGATTTGTCAGAAGGAAGAAGTTTTTCAAATTCAAGACTTTTTAAACCTGATATGTATTTTACTTTTCTCCATATGGAATTAAAAACCTTATAAATATTTTCGCTATTCTTGTTCCATCTAAAAAAATACCAGCTAGTTCTATCTGTTAATAAAGAATATTTTCTTGATTTTTTCTCAGTTATTCTTCTCCAAAAATTTGGTATTTTCTTGTCTAGCTTAAAAAAAGATTGTTTAGTATTTTTTTCAAGTCTTAAACATGTTGAAATGAGAGAATTTATATCTTTTTGTTTGATGCATTTCTTTATAAGAACAAAATTTCCTTTACCCAGTATTTTGCTTAGCTGAAGACTTTTTTTAGATGATTTTATAATAAGATTGAATTCTCCCAAAGTCATAATTTTAATACCAGATATAAAATGGGGATTTTTTGCACTATTTACCAAAGTGTTGAAATACTTAGAGATAGCAATATTACGAATCATATAAACACTATTTTAATTTAATAAAAATATAATTTCTAACATCTTTTCTATAATTGTATGATAAAATATTTAATCTGTTGACCTCATTGTCAGGTGTTTTTTGGTAGTACATAACCAATTCTTTTTTTGATTCTATGATATTTTTTATAAATAATGAAAAATCTAAATTCATTGATTTTGCTATAGTTGAACCATGCTCAAATGGATGAACTGTCTGAGAGCGCTCAAAATGAGCATTTCTCCAATTGGGTTTAATAAAATCTTTATGGGTAAGAATGTAGTCGATTTTACTATCCCTAAAATAATCCAAATACTCTTGCATAGATCCCATATTAGGAAACCCTGGTGCTGGAGAGGTTAGGAAGCTATGAAAATCAATTGGGAAAATATTATTTTTTTTATGATTTATTAAATAAGAGCGATCAACATAAGTAAGTATATTTTTATTTTTAATATTTTTAGTTAAGTTATTAAAAAAATTAATCTCCCCTTTTTTGTAAAGTACATTAAATTTGTTAGCTTCTCCCCCGCGGGTATTAATTTTTAAAATCTCTTGTGTAAAATTCCTTGCATATGACAATAGGCTTAATTTTTCAAAAATTAAAAAAGAAAGAGAAAGGACAATCAACAATGGTATTTTTTTTCTGAAATCAAAAAACCTAATATAGTACAAAAGTGAAAAAACGGAAAAAGCTATTACAATTGGATATAAAAATTTACTATACGTCCAGATGCTTGTTCCGGTAAAAAAATAACTGACATAAACAAGCAATGTAATAAGTCCTAGAATAAGCAAAGAGTATGTTTTTGTAATATAGGAAATATAAAAAATTAAAATAAGAAAGAAAAGTATGTGATGATACGTAAATTTATATATAAAAATTTCTATCCAATGATTTAGATCTAATCGATATCCATGCCCTAGTACATGAGGAATATGACTTGTGAACAAATCATATGCACCTGATATATTGAATGCAAATTTTGAAGTTTGCTCCAAATAATCAGAGTATTGGGTATAGCTTTCAAGCGAAGTTCCATGACCAAAGATAGGATATAGCAAGGTGTTGAAGTTTGAATAATAAAAATTAGACCATGGAAAAAAAATTAATAAAGATAAAAGATTAGCAAGTAATATTTTTTTAAAACTAAATTTTTTTGTTAGAATCATTAGTGTAAAAAAGAAACCTAGAAAGAAAGCAAGGGAAATAAACTTCGATGAAAATAGTACTAAAACTGAACAGCATATATAAAATAAATAAACCTCTTTAAAAGTGTGGGTTTCTCTTTTAGACATTTCAAAAAATAATATTAAGGACAAAAGAATAAATGGCCCAGCAATCATGTGTACAGATATGGTGGTGTTTAGTGAGAATGTAAGGAAAAATGTAAAAACAATTAAAAAATATTTTTCATAATTATTAAAAGAAATATTTTTAAGATATTGAAAAATTAAAAACATAAATAAATAATATGAATAAAATATATCAATAAATTTAGCTTGAAAAAAACTGGCGTATTGTAAGAAAATACTATTTAGAAAATAAAATGAAGGATAGGTTTGAAAAAGACGAAAATTAAAAGCATTCTCAAAGTAATTGTTTGTTTTGAATTGCTCTATCACATAAAAATAGCCTGCGTGATCGTCATAATTATAGTGAAATTGAAAAAAACCAATGAAAAAACAGAAAACAACTACTAAATAAAATAAATAGCTGTTCTCAAAAATAATTTTTTTTTTTAAAATTAAAAAAGAGTAGTAAAAAAAACCCAAAGGTAAAAATAAAAAATAAAGAAGAGAAAAAAAAATTTTATACATTACTGCCAAACCTCCATAAGACATAATGAAGCCAATACCAAAAAAAGGGTGGTAATCTTTTTCTTTAAAAAAGATTTGATTCAAAAACTTGCCAATTCCATTTATGCTCATTAAGCAAAAAAAAAAGTAAGCAACAGATAGGACAATACTATTTCCAGAAATAGCAGTTTGGTCAAATAAATTAGAGTTTGCCCATACTATTAAGTTTTGATTATCCATAAAATTTATTAATTAATATATTTTGCTATTTCATTATATGTGTTTTTTCCAAAGATATAGTTACCAAGCTCATTCCAATGACCTCCATCTCTATAAAAAATATTTGCTTTGTTTTTTAATTTTTTTTCAATTTCAACATTTCCTTCTTCGATGGGAATAAATCCAGCTCTAATAGCATAGTCTTTCCATTTTAGATTAAGACTACCTACATCTGAATAAATTTCACAATTTACCATAAATGCTTTTGAATTATTAAATTCCTGTCTAATTTTTTTTAAATAAAATAGTGTTATTCTTTCCATTTTCTTTTTTAGCTTTTTTTCTTCTGGTTCGGAAATGTTTGTGCTTGTTGACTTGTACTTTTCCATAATTAATCCATATCTAAATAAGAGGTAATTAAAAATTTTACTGTCTCCGATAATTGGCGTTCTTGCAACCTTAGCAAGCAAACTACTATTGAATAAAGATTTTTCATTGATGGGGTATGGTCTTCTCAATATGGTATTGTATACAGATTTACTATTTTCAACTTCAAAAACATTTGCTCCAAAATCGTTAGAACAAAACTGAAGAATAAAAATTTTCGGTTTTAAAATCCTTGAAAGCCTTTGAGATAGCAAAAATTCTTGATATGTTGCAAATCCTCCACCACCTCCAGCAAGTACAGTGACCTCTCTATTTTCTTTTTTTGATATTTCATGTGCCAAAATACTAAACCACATTTTCTCATTACTCACATAAGGATCTGCAACAAACGAATCTCCTATAACTAATATATCTGGTCTATTTGTTTTTTTTTTGTTGTTAAACCTTAAGGAGTATTTGTTAGTTTCTATTTTGGCTTCATAGGTATTTTTTCTTTGATCGGTTTGAATATAGGTGTGCTTAAAATTCTTTTTTAAATTCCATCCTAATATTTGATCATTAACGTGCCAGGATGGATTTTTATACCTTGCATAAATCTCGACACTAAATGCTAAAAAAAAAAATAAGAAAATTAAAAATAAAAAATATTTTAATAAAAATTTCATAGCTTTTAAGCCTGTTTATTCATTGTATAAAATTTTATACATTTTCATAAAATGAAAATTAATTTAAATCCTCGTACTTTTTAAGCATAGATTTAATGTCACTTATACAAGATTCTATTCTAAGCTTATCTACTCCCCGCACAATCAAGACAGTTCCGAAACTATTTTCTTTGGAATATGGATAGCTTCCAATATCTAGATCTTGATGCATATCTTGAATTTGTGAAAGACTTATTGCAATGGAGCTCTCTCTAACTTTAGCATCATATGAAATTGAAACAATTTTTTTTCCATGAATCAAAATATTCTTTAGCTGAGGTAACATTATTTCTACATAACTGGGTATTCCAGGTAATACAAAAACATTTTCCAAAAAAAAAGCCGGGGCAGACCCTTGCTCATTATATATTAAGGTTGCACCCACTGGCATTCTAGCCATTTTTTTTCTACCTTCATTAAAATCAGAATTCGCATAATACTTTTCAAGAATGCCATAAGCTTCTTTATTGTAACCATATTTTTTTCCAAAGGCCTTTGCTACCGATTCTGAGGTAATGTCATCGTGGGTAGGACCTATGCCTCCGGTAGTGAAGACATACTGATATTTCTTTCTCAGTTCGTTTAAAGAAGAGAT
>ENA-OSJC01001701-OSJC01001701.1-marine-metagenome-genome-assembly--contig:-NODE-1701-length-17558-cov-8.108918_pt1 | contig 17558 bp, 15 predicted proteins | sample MGYA00237885_ERZ534234 | MGnify/ENA primary metagenome ERZ534234 (study PRJEB26413, sample SAMN06343907) | marine metagenome | isolation source: coastal waters | place: Atlantic Ocean: West Antarctic... | reverse complement strand
TAGTGATGCCATTTGAGTCTCCGTTATTTGAAATTTCTAGCCATTTACAAAATGGATTAACATTTTAACAACATTCAATAAAAGTCTGCAATTAAATTTAAATTTAATATTTTTGTTGAAAATTACTAATACTAATAATACTTAATGACAAGAAGAGTCATATTTGGCAGAATTACGTCTTTAAGTCTTAAATCGCTAGAATTTATTGATAACCCATAAGGATTTATGATGTCTGAATATATAATACCATTTGAAAAACTTAGGAACAGTGATGTTGGTCTTGTTGGTGGGAAAAATGCATCATTAGGGGAGATGATATCTCAGCTAGATGCTAAAGGTGTGAGGGTCCCTACTGGATTTGCTTCAACTTCGAGTGCGTTTAACGATTTTCTTAAGCATAGTGAATTAGAAGGCAAAATTAAAGCAGAGCTTGAAAGTTTAGATATTAACGATGTTATTGCTTTAGCTAAGAGTGGTGAGAAAGTTCGTAAATGGATTTTGAATAGCCCTTTTCCAGATGATTTTAATAAATCTATTGAAGAAGGCTATGAAAAATTAATTAAAAACTCAGCAAAAGGAACCACATTTGCTGTTAGATCTTCAGCAACTGCAGAAGATCTTCCAGATGCTTCTTTTGCGGGACAGCAAGAAAGTTTTTTAAATATCCATGGTATTGAAAATATCAAACAAGCTATTAAGGAGGTTTTTGCTTCTCTTTATAATGATCGTGCTATTTCTTATAGAGTTCATAAAGGATTTGTGCACTCAGAAGTAGCAATCTCTGCGGGCGTTCAACAAATGGTTAGAAGTGATATTGGCTCTTCAGGAGTAATGTTTACTATTGATACCGAATCAGGCTTTAAGGATGTTGTATTTATTACAGCTTCTTATGGCCTAGGTGAAACTGTTGTTCAGGGTGCAGTAAATCCTGACGAGTTCTATGTTCACAAGCCACTACTTTCGAAAGGTAAAGAACCCATCGTGAGAAGATCAATTGGTTCAAAAAAAATTAAGATGGTTTTTAGTGGAGATACTCAGGCTGGTCTAAGTACAATAACTACAGATGTTAATGAAAAAGATTCGAATAAATTCTGTATTTCAGATGAAGATATAATCCAGCTAGCTAAATATGCTGTCACAATTGAGTCACATTACAAATGTCCAATGGATATAGAGTGGGGAAAGAATGGAATAGATGGGAAAATATACATCCTCCAGGCCAGGCCAGAAACAGTTAAGTCTCAATCAAAAAATATTATTGAAACATTCAAACTAAAAGAGACTGGTAAGGCAATTGTTGCCGGGCGAGCAGTTACTCAAAAAATCGGGATAGGTCCCGTTAAAATAGTTAATGATCCAGCAGACATGCACTTAGTCGAACCTGGGGATATATTAGTTGCCGATATGACGGATCCAAATTGGGAGCCTGTTATGAAAAGAGCGTCAGCCCTTGTTACCAATAGAGGTGGAAGAACTTGTCATGCTGCTATTATTGCTCGAGAGCTTGGTATACCTGCAATTGTTGGAAGTGTTAATGCGACAGAACTTCTAAAAAATGGTGATTTAGTTACTGTCTGCTGCTCAGAGGGTGAAACTGGAATTGTTTATCAGGGTGAACTCAAATATGAAGTCGAAACTAAAGATGATGGCAAGCTTTCTGAGCCCCCAGTAAAAATTATGATGAATATTGGAAGTCCAGATATGGCATTTACTTTTGCTCAGATTCCAAATCATGGTGTTGGCTTAGCTCGTTTAGAATTTGTTATCAATAATATGATTGGCATTCACCCAAAGGCAATCATTAATTATAAAGCAATGCCTGCTGATATTCAAAAACTTATAGATCATCGATCTAAAGGATATAAGAATCCAAAACAGTTTTATATTGATAAAATAGCAGAAGGAGTTGCGACTATTGCAGCTGCATTTTACCCGAATCCAGTAATTGTAAGAACCTCTGACTTTAAATCTAATGAATACAAAAAATTAGTAGCTGGCGATATTTATGAGCCTGAGGAAGAAAATCCGATGATAGGATTTAGGGGTGCTGCTAGATATATATCAGCAGAATTTAAGGACTGTTTCGAACTTGAATGTATCGCAATGAAAAAGGTGCGGGAAGAAATGGGCTTAACCAATATTGAATTAATGGTTCCTTTTGTAAGAACTCTGTCTGAAGCAAAATCTGTAATACAGATTATGTCTGATTTCGGATTAAAAAGAGGAGAAAATGGATTAAGAATAATTATGATGTGTGAAGTGCCATCTAATGCAATTCTAGCTGATGAATTTATGGAATATTTTGATGGGTTTTCTATTGGATCAAATGATCTTACTCAATTATCGTTAGGTATAGACAGGGACTCAGGTATTTTAGCTGATGGGTTTGATGAAAGAGATCCAGCTGTCTTGAAATTAATTGAGTTAGCAATAGCGTCAGCACAAAAGAACAAAAAATATATAGGAATATGTGGCCAAGGTCCTTCAGATCATCCTGATTTTGCACATTGGCTTGTCAAGCAAGGTATTAGCTCTTTATCTTTAAATCCTGATACAGTTATAAGTACATGGAAACAACTTAGTAAAAAATAAATGAGTAAAAATAAAAGAACGGCTTTTTTTATTTCAGATGGCACGGGAATCACTGCTGGTTCTCTTGGCGGTTTATTGGCTCATTTTCCTAATACAGAATTCGATCAAATTCGACTTCCTTTTATTGATTCAGAATCCAAAGTTGAAGATGCTCAAAAAAGAATTGCCAATGCTAAAATGCTCAGTGGGATCAGGCCCGTAGTAATTATGTCAATAGGTAACAATAAATTAAGAAATGAATTAAAAGCTGTGGATGCTTATTATGTTGATCTATTTGAAGCTTTTATCAATCCTCTTGGAGTAGAAATTAAAGAAGATCCATTAACTCGTCCAGGAGTATCACATAGTATGACTGGAAATAATTATGGGCCAAGAATGGAGGCTATTAATTATGCTCTAGGACATGATGATGGAATAACTCACTCAGGACTAAACCAAGCACAAGTTATCCTAGTAGGCGTTTCACGTTCAGGGAAAACTCCGACAAGCGTATATTTGGCGATGCAATTTGGCATTAAAGCTGCTAACTATCCATTAATCCCAGAAGATTTCAGCCGAGGAACTTTGCCCCCTATCTTAGAAGGATACCTTGATAAAATTTTTGGATTAACAATTAAACCAGAAAGGCTTCACTCATTAAGAAGCGAAAGAAGACCTGACAGTAAGTATGCGTCACTAGCAAATTGTCGAGAAGAAGTAGGTTTAGCAGAAAACTTAATGAAAAGACTAGGAATTCCTATGGCTGAATCAACTTCTAGATCAGTGGAAGAGCTCTCTGCTATCATTATTCAAAATATAAATAAAATCTAATTATTTAATATATGGCTTTAACAAATTTGTAATTTTTTTTGAATCTGGGCCGGTCATACTTCCAAAAACATGGACTGACTCTGCATTCGGCATGACTAAAAATTTATAAAAATTCCATAATGGTGCCTCGCCAGTGATTGTGGCTAAATTTTTATAAACAGGGTTTGCTTTCGGGCCTATGACGCTAGACTTACTCATCATTGGGAACTCTACTGCATAAGTCATCTTACAAAAATCTTGGATTTCTTTATCCGTTGTTAGTTCTTGATTAAAATCATTAGATGGAAAACCCACAACCATAATATTTTCTTTATTTTCCCGGTAAAGATTTTCGAGACCTTCAAACTGAGACGTAAACCCACATTTACTAGCGGTATTAACGAAAAGAATTGGTTTATCTTGATGTTCACAAAGATTAAACTTTTCGCCTTGAAGTGTTTTTAAGTCTTGATTATAAAAATCCATACAAGCTCCCAAAGAAATTAAAGGTGTAAATAACAAACTAATAAATATAAAAATAATTCTCATCATAGTATCCAGACATAAAATTAAAAAAAATGTTCAAGTTATCTTATTCTATTGAAGCTTTCTCCACTTCCATGGTGGTAATGGATCCTTAATTGACCATAAGCCAATATTTTTTTTTCTTGCATTATTTTCCGCTTCATTATAACTGTAGCGATCGTCTATTGGTTGGCTTTTTTTATATTTTGTAAAGTGCCAAGCCATTCCTTTTTCAATCATTTCTAAATTAATATCCCTATTATTCAATATAACTTTTCCGATAACTCTTTTATAAAAACCTAATGTATAAGGTTTATTTTTATCTGGCCTTGAGATAATTGTTACAGATTTCCCATTAAGAATTTTTTTTAGGTAAATGGATGATTCATATCCAAAAAGTTGTTCCGATTCAGGAGAGTCTATTCCTAACAATCTGATTCTTAATTTTTGGTTATTAACATTTAACACATCAATCGTATCTCCATCAACAATACGAATTACTTCAGCATTAAAATCAGCAAAAGTATATGTACTTACTAGGAAAAGAACTATAATTAAAATACTTTTAAAAATAACAAATTACCATCAATGACAAAATTTCATTATATCATTTTCACTCTTTTATTTATTTCAGTGAACTCATTTTCCGAAGATTTTCAGTACCTCATTCATGAAAGATACTACAATCATTCAGATAATGTTCGCCCCTCTGCTTATGCGGATATACACACTTACCTCCAGGGACCAATGCTAGAAAAAGCAATAAATAAAAACTTAAAGCAAAATGTAAATAAATGTACCCCAGGTGTTGATTCGAAATATATATTCTCACTTGAGCCTGATATATTTTACAACTACCAAATGAATATTATGTATGCTCAGCTAAAAGTGAAAATATTTGGGCCTAAAAATATTTTAAAAAATTCATCAATTATTGAAATTGAGCATCAAGGAAAAATTCATCAAAAAGCAAATTTTTATATTAGTAAAATGTATGATGAATTAATTGTAAAGCTTAGTAATAATATATTAAGTAAGCTCCCAAAAAATAATTTAACAATAAATGGGAACTTTTGTTCGACTATCGAGCTATCCAAACCAAAAACTATTATAGATAAAGACTATAAGAAACCAATTCAGGCTTAATTTCCCATAACCTATCTCATTAAGGTAAAATTAAAAAATTATTAAATAACTATGTTTTTTATATCCATGAATAATAAAAATATTTTTTTTATGCTAATCGGAAGCTTTTTTATGCTTTCATCATTAACATTGGTTGCGCAAACTAATTTAGAAGAAATTAAAATTCTTTTAAAAAATGGTAAATATGCCACAGCAGAAACTCTTACTAATAAATCAATTGAAGAAAATTTAAATAATCCAGAATTATTATTTTATAAAGGGATTATTGAAACAAACTTAGGCAAGCATAATCAGGCAATAGATACATTTAGGGATTTAACTGAGCGATTTCCAGAGCTTCCAGAGCCTTTTAATAACCTTGCTGTACTTTATGCTGAAAAAGGTCAATATGGCTTAGCAAAAGAAATTCTTGAACAAGCCATTAAAACAAATCCTAGCTATTTAACTGCACATATAAATCTTGGTGATATTTTTACCAAGATGGCAAGTGAAGCATATAACAATGCTCTAGAAATAGATAAATCAAATAATATAGCAATAACAAAACTTTCTATGATTACTCAATTGTTTAACTATCAACCAAACACAAAAAATACTAAGATTGATTCAATTCAAGCAAAAAAGAAAATAAAAATATCAAAAAAGACAAAAAAAGATATGTCTGAAAATATTCTAAATGCTTTAAATCATTGGAAAGCTGCTTGGGAAGATAAAGATATGAGTAAATATTTAAAATCCTATGCCTCAAAATTTAAATATCCAAATAATATGAATAAGTCTGAATGGGAAAAATACAGAACAAGCAGGATAACTTCAAAAAAAATAATCAATCTTTCATTATCAAATACTAAGGTAAAGTTTAATAAAGAAAAAGCTGTAGTGACTTTTACACAAAATTATAAATCTGGCGCTTTAAACCAAACCTCTATAAAGACTTTAGTTTTTATAGAGGAAGGAAATGATTGGCTTATTCTAGAAGAAACTTCAAAGTAAGCTAATTTTAAATCTTATAACTCCCATGCGCCTTTTTTCCCTTATTTTAATTTTTTACTGCTGTAATGGTTTAAGCTCTGAAGAAAATAAAATAAAAGATTTAGGTAATTTTTTCAACAAAAAACCTGAGGTGCAAAGAGAAATTTTTATAAGAAAATTTCGAGAAATAATATTTAAAAAAAACACTGCTACTGAGCATATTGCTTCATCAAAAAAAACTCCAAAAGATAATGTAAAAACAGTTGAATCATTATTGATGAAAGCTTTAGAATTAATATCGAAAGGTAAGCTTAATCAAGCAAGCAAAATTATTGATGAATTGATAGTCTTAGCTCCAAATTTCAAACTAGCACATCTGATCCGTGGAGATATTTTAACTGCTTACTCAATGAGTATAGATAATTTTGGTGGTAGCGCAGTTGCAATTAATTCTACTAAAGTAACAGAACTTAAAAAAGAAGCCCAAAGAAGAATAAAAGGGTATTTGATTTCAAATAAAAATAATAAATCACCCAAATTTAATATCATCCCAAATAAGAAAGATAAGTATTTAATATATGTGGACATGGACAGCTCCAGATTATTTGTATTTGAAAATAAAAACCGCAAATACCAATATTTATCAGATCATTATGTTTCTATTGGCAAAAATGGGTACGGGAAAAAATTTGAAGGAGATAAAAAGACACCATTTGGAACATACTTTCTTAAAAAAAAAATACAGCGGGAATTAGCAGATTTTTATGGAGATGGAGCTTACCCACTTAATTATCCAAATAATTTTGATAAATTAAATCAATTTACTGGCTCTGGTATCTGGATTCATGGAACGCCTAAATCTACTTATAGCCGAGCACCAGAGGCAAGTGATGGTTGTATTGTTTTATCAAATAAAGATCTTGTTGAAATAAAAAAAGTTTTGGAAACCCCTGAAACCCCAGTTATTTTATCAAATATAAGCATTATTGATTTGAGCTTAAGAGATGAAGAAAATTTAAAGAATGATCAAAAGCAACTACTATCTACCATAAAGGAATGGAAAGAGGCTTGGGTAAATAGGGATTATGCGGAATATATAAATTTTTATACCTCCGAAGCAAGATATAACAAATCAAATTTTAAAAGATGGTCTCTTCTTAAGAAAAATGTTTTTAAAAAATCTAAAAATATTAATATCATCATAAATAATATATCTATTTATGAATATCCATCAACTAAAGATCAATTAAGAATTGTTTTATTTGATCAAGATTACAAAAGTAATTTAATATCTAATAAAACACAAAAGAGGCAAATATGGAAAGATGATAATGGGAAATGGAGAATAATTTACGAAGGGACTGAGTGATATTTAAATACAAATTTCCTTAATAAGACTTGGTCTCGACTCAAGAACATATCCCTTGAATATTTTTTTATTGTCGTTTACGTCAAGTTCTTTACTTTTATTTAAGATGCCTCGATAAAATATTTCTTCAATAATAGAGTGTTGTATTTCTCCACAAATATGCTCCAAAATTAATACGTGTGAAGCAATCTGATCAGAAGATATTGCTTCCTTAAATTTTAATTCAATTAGTGCTTGAGTTTTTTGTCCATTTTGACTAACCGAACTTAAAAGTAATTTTGCTTCAAATATTTGACTTTGATAAAAAGTAATCCAAGTTGCATTTACATTTTGAGTAAACAAAAAAAATAAAATAAAAATTAAGCGCCTCATACACTGTGTCCAAATAAGATTATTAATAATCATTATAAATCATTATCAAGTTCAATTCTTACAAACTCTAGTGCGTTCAATATCTATTTTTAAAATTAAAGCAATTGAATTAGCCAATGAAATAATGCATTTTATTAAGTTTAATATAAAGTAAAAAAATTTTACTATAATAAAGAATTATTCCCATTTTGAATATTATCCTTAGATGATTTATAATAATAATTTTAAAAATTAAATATGAACAAATTCGTTTTAATTAAAAAGGAAACTAATGAGTAGGCAGCTAACGCAAAAATATAAGATTTCAGTAGTTATTCCAATCTTTGATGCAGAGTTAACATTAGAAAATTTAATAAAAAATATTTTAGCGATGGTTAAGCCCTTTGCATCTTCCTGTGAAATAATATTAATTGATGATTTTAGCTCAGATAATTCATGGAATATAATCAAAAGTCTTTCAATAAATAATAAAAATATTTATGGTATTAAGATGGCTAACAATTATGGTGTTGATAAAGCTATCAGTGCTGGCTTAAAAAAATCAAGTGGTGACTATATTTATATAACAACATGTGACATGCAAGACCCACTCGACAAGATGGAAGAAATGCTTCAAAGAATTATCAATGATAAAAGTGTAGATATTGTATGCTCCTTCTTTATTAATAAGCATCCAGAAAGCCTTATTACTCGATTTAATTCTATGCTATATTGGAGATTCTTTTCTTTTTTTACAACATCAATATACCCGGAAGAAGAAGGGCTATATAGATTATTATCCAGAAGAGCTGTAGATTTTTATCTAAATAATAAAAGCAATTTTCCACATATAAAAATACTTAATAACACAGGGCTGGTAAAGAAATATGTAGAGATGAATCAGCTCCAAAGACCCAGTGGAGAATCTGGATATAATCTTACAAAAAAAATCATGTTTGGAGTTGATTACATAACATCATATTCATATGTCCCACTTATTTTTTCAGCAGTCGTCAGCTTTGCCTTATCAATGTTAGGTTTTTTATTAGGTCTAACGTTTATAGTGCTCAAGGTTATTGGAATTACAATACTCCCGGGATGGACAGGACTAGCTGTTATAATCTCGTTTTTCTTTTCTATGTTGTTTTTTACTCTATCTATTTTCGCAATCTACCTGAGCAAAAATATTGAAGCGAGTAAAAATCAAAAATCATATTTTATTTCAGAGGAAAGTTAATTGAATGGTTGATATAAGTAAAAAAAGAATCCTTTATGCGGAAACAAATTATGATAGTGAGGAAATTAATTCTGTTATTGATGTTTTAAAAAATCAACCTTTCGCCCTGGTTGGAGGAACATATACAAAAGAGTTTGAAGGAAGTATAAGCAAGCTGTTTGGGAAAAAATATGGTGTTTTAGTAAATTCTGGGTCTTCAGCAAATCTTCTTGCATTAACATCACTAAACCTCAAAAAAGGATCAGAGGTTGTCACACCCTGCTTAACTTTCTCAACAACAGTATCACCTATTATTCAACTTGGATTAATTCCAAGCTTTATAGATATAGAGCTAAGAACACTTAATATTGATGCAGATAAAATTGAAGAAGCAATCAATGAAAAAACATCAGCCATTATGATACCAAATCTAATGGGCAACCTACCCGATTGGTCTAAAATAAAAAAAATTGCTGAACAATACTCATTACCCATTATTGAAGATTCTGCAGATACCCTTGGCTATAAATTTAATGGTAAAACTACGGGTAAGATTTCAGACATAGTAACAACTAGCTTTTATGCCTCTCATATAATTACCTGTGCAGGAATCGGAGGGATGGTTTGTACTGATGATTTTGAGTTATATAAAAGTATTATAATTCGAAGGGGATGGGGAAGGAGTTCTGAGTTATTCACTCCCGATGAAGCACTTCTATCGAAGAAAGAAATTGATCAAAGGTTTGAGGTTGAGATAGATGGAATTAGCTATGATAGAAAATTTTTTTTCGAACAGCCAGGATATAATTTTTTTGCGCCAGAAATTTGCGCTGCTTTTGGCAGCACTCAGTTAAAGAAATTTGATGAACTAAGCTCAAAAAGGTTAACTAATTTCCAATATCTTAAAAATTCAATTGAAAAAGAATTGTCTGATTTTATATTAAGTCCATTACAAAAAGAAAATGTTGAGACAATTTGGCTGGCTTATCCAGTAATAGTCAAAACCCCTAACCCTTCGAAATCAAGAAATAAGCTTCAAATATTTTTGGAAGAAAACAACATACAAACAAGACCTATCTTTTCTGGGAATATTACTAAACAACCCATGATGAAAGAATATAAATTTAAAACCAGTAAAAATGGATATGAGAATACTGATTTTATAATGAAAAATGGAATGTTAATTGGATGCCATCCGAAACTTTCATTATCTGATTTAGATCATATTGTTAATCTAATGAAAAAGTTTTTTTATGAATAAAAATTTAGATGGGTTAGAAAAAAAGTGTCGTGTTTGTGATAATCCGATTAATATCTTTATGAATTTTGGGAACATGCCCATTGCTAATAACCTTATTAATGATATTTCTAATTTAACCGAAAATCATGAATTTAAATATAATATGGAGGTGGCTACTTGTAGCAAATGTGCTTGCTTCCAAGTGATAAATGTTCCAAATAAAAATCTAATGTTTAATAATTCATATGCCTATTTTGCAAGTGAATCCAAGGATATGAAAAAACATTTTTATAATTTAAGCCAAGAGATTATAAGTAAATACTTAATAAAACCTGAGGACTATATTTTAGAAATAGGTTGTAATGATGGTATTTTATTAAAAAATTTTTCTGATCAGAAAATACCTCATTTAGGGATTGATGCTTCTTCTAACTTAGTAGAAAAAGCGAAATCTGAAGGCATTAATGTTAGATGTGCATTTTTTGATGATATTTCAGCAGATGATATTGAAAATGAATATGGGAAAGCAAAAGTTATTGTACTCACGAACACCATGCATCATATTGAAAACTGCAAAGCAGTAGCTAAAGCAATTTCTTGTCTTCTTGCAGAAGATGGTGTTTTAATCATTGAAGATCCATATTTATTAGATATGATTGATCTAGGCTCATTCGAACAAATATATGCTGAACACAATTTTATTTGGTGTTTGTCTTCATATAGTTATCTTTTTAAGATGTACGGAATAAATATTAACGATGTTGTTCACTTCGACAAACATGGAGGTTCAATGCGGTATTATTTTTCAAAAAATATAAACAAAAAAAGTGATAGTGTAACTTTTTATGAAAATATTGAGAAAGAAAAAAAAATATATAGTTTAAATACTTACGTTTTTTTTAAGGAAAAGTCTGAAAAAATATGTACAGACCTATTTAATTTTATATCTGATAAGGTCAGTGAAGGATTTACTGTTTCCGGATATGGGGCAACTGCAAAAAGTTGTACCATTTTAAATTATGCAAATATTGATAATAACTTGCTTACATGTATTTATGATTCCACTCCATTCAAAATTAATAAATTAACACCGGGAACACATATACCAATAAGAGATGCTATGTTAATTAAAGATGACAGGCCTGACTTTACCATCTTGTTTGCATGGAACCATAAAGATGAAATTTTATTAAAAGAAAATCTTACTAAAACAACTTGGATTGAGTACATACCGGAGATAAATATAATAAATGAAAATTAGAGATAAAATATTACCCGTTTTAAAGCCTCATGGAGATGATGATGATGTCAGAGCTATTAAGGAAGTAATTGATAGTGGTTGGTGGGGTAAGGGTCCTAAGGTAGAGCTACTGGAGAAAAAATTTGCTGATCTTGTAGGCAGTAAATATGCAGTGGCAGTTACAAGTAATACTGCTGGTTTAGACCTTTATTTAAAAGCAAAAAATATTAACAGTGGTAATATTATTTCGCCAACTGTTTCATTTATCACCACTGCAGTCGTTCCAATTTGGAATAACTGTAAAACAGTACTTTGTGATATTGAGCAAGAAACACGAAATATATGTCCTAATGACGTTAAGAAAAATATTGATAATAATACTAAAGCAGTAATTGTTATCAATTATGCTGGTATACCTGCTGACATCAAATCTATAAGAAAATTTTTTGACGGACCAATAATTGAAGATTGTGCATTGAGTTGCTATTTCCCCGGAGCAGGTAAACAAGGAGATGTTGCAATATGGTCATTTCAAGCTGTTAAAACTATTTCGTCAGGGGATGGTGGAATTATTACCACGGACTCAAAAGAAATTTATGACAAATTAAAGCTATTGTCTAACTTTGGCATCCCTCAGGATACATACCAAAGAGCAAAAGGATCAACTGATAAAGATAGTTTAAAGCCAGGTTATGTCTGGGATTTTACTGTTTCTTCTATTGGTTACAAAGCTTATATGAATGACATTACTGCTAGCCTTCTTTTGTCTCAGCTCGACAAGCTCGATGGAGTTCTAAAAATAAGAATGCGTATCCAAAAACGATACAATGAAGAATTACCGGTTGAAATTATTAGGCCTCATTGGAGTGATACTTGTCAATTTTATAGCGCAAGCGTTAAAGGAAATTTGCGAAATAAATTAATGGAGTTTTTATCTAGCAAAAAAATTCACACCACTGTTCATTTTAAACCCTTACACTTGCATCCAATATTTAAACAAGAAAGATCTTATCCAATAGCTGATGAACAATGGCATAATTTTATATCACTACCATGCCATGCTGGCATGAAAAATGAAGACATAGATTACGTAGTGTATTGGGCCACAGAGTTTTTTAAAAAGTAACTAATAAATTGAAGAAAGTTAAAAATCCACTTCCTGAACAATCAAATAGTCTTCTATCCCTCTATCAGAATAATCAATTTAAGGACGCGGAGAATTTAGCATTATCAATAACCAAAAAGTTTCCAAAGCACTTGCTTAGCTGGAAAGTGCTTGGAGTTGTCCTCAAACAAACTGGTAGAGCATCTGAAGCACTAGTTGCGAATAAAAAAGCACTTGTAATCGATCCTATGGATGTTGAATCATATAACAATATGGGTAATACCCTTCATGAGCTGGGTAGGTTAGAAGAGGCAGAATCAATCTATAGGCAGGCGATAGCAATAAAATCTAATTTCACTGAGGCTTATAGCAACTTGGGTAATGCTCTAAAAGATCTTGGCAGACTAGAGGAGGCAGAATCAAATTACAAAAAAGCTATAGCGCTTAAACCAGATTATGCAGAAGCTCATAATAATTTGGGAGCTGCGATAAAAGAACAGGGTAGACTGGATGAGGCTATCGAAAATTATGAAAAAGCCATAACACTCAAACCAGATTATGTCGCAGCATACGGAAATCTTGGAGATGCCTTAAGAGAAATAGGCAGACTGGAAGAGGCTACTGCAATTTATAAGAAAGCTATTAAAATTATGCCTAATTTTTTAGAAGCAAAACATTGGCTTGCGACCTTGACGGGAGTAACAACTAATTCAGCACCAAAGGATTTAGTTGAGAAGTTATTTGATGGATACGCCAACAAATTTGAACACTCTCTAGTTCAGCAATTAGAATATAATATTCCAAAAATAATTACCAAAATGATTGTTTCAAGAAAAGCTAAAGACTCTTTGGGTTCAGTTTTAGATTTAGGATGCGGCACTGGATTAGCTGGAGTTGAAATTAAAAAACTTTGTAAAAATCTTGTAGGTATTGATTTATCTAAATTAATGCTTGAAAAAGCAAGAAAGAAAAATATTTATACCAAATTAGTCCATGGAGACATCTTAGAATTTTTATCAATTGAAGATTTAGACTTTGATTACTATATTTCGACTGACACCTTTGTTTATATAGGAGATTTGTACAATGTATTTAGGTTGATAAAATCTCGAAACAGTTCAGGTGGTAAACTAGTATTTTCGACAGAACATCGTGAAAATGACAATTTTATTCTTGAAACGTCTGGCCGCTATTCACACTCAAAAAAATATATCGAAAGCCTTTGCAAAAAATGCGATTTTAAGCTCTCATATTTCGAAAAATCTAAACTTCGCAAAGAAAAAGGTGAGTTTCTTACTGCCGGCTTATACATTTTAGACTTCTAAACAACTGGATATTTTAGGGTGAGCATTAATCAATAATGTATAATTTAAAGATGCTTAATGAAACTTCTTCAAATATATCAAAATTTAAGGTGGATGATTTTAGTGACATTTCCTTTTGGGATAAAATATTTACGAGCTTACATACTTCCCACACAGCCAACCTAAAATCTAGCTTTAAACCCTTTGATATTGAAAGCGATAGGGTGAAATTATATAAAGCTCGCCTCATTAACGAAGGCTTCATCCAGATGCCTCAGTTGCCATGGGATAATTGGTTTATAAACCTTAAGGAAGCAATCGAACTTTTTGAACGTTTAAGCATACCTTTGCCATTTATATTTGTTTATTGTGAGCCATGGTTATTAGTATCTAAGCTAAATATCGTCATTAAAAAATTATTTGGTGAATCATATTATTTATTGCCTGATTTTTGGGTCTGGCATGTTGATCCAAATAAAGAAGCTGCGGGATGGATGCCACATCGTGATAAGGGCCCTAATGCGTTATTTCAAAATGGAGCCCCAAAAAGTTTGACTATATGGATTCCAATAACTGATGCTACTACTGAAAATGGTTGCATGTATGTCCTGCCAGCTAACCGAGATCCTTCCTATGTTTCTGGAGGCTTTGATAAAGAAAAATTGGACATGCAAAATATAGTTGCACTTCCAGCAAGTGCAGGAAGTCCTTTGATATGGAACCAAGGAGTTCTTCATTGGGGCTCTAGAAGTCTACATAGGAATAGCCCACCAAGAATGTCAGTTGCTTTTGAAGTTCAAATTGCAAATGTTGATCCATTTAATCAGCCATTAATAAAACCATTAGAGATCCCTAATTTTGAAGATAGGCTTAAACTTATATGCAAACAAGTTCTTCAATACTCACACATGTATCCGTTACAGAAAGATATTGAATTATTTGCAAAAAAACATGCTGGATTAACGTGAATTATTGTTTTCTGGAGCACGATAGATTAAAAATTACTTCTTGTTTACTTTCGATAAAATTCAAATAATTAAAAATTTAATTATTTCATTAAATTTTGAGTTTTTTGGGCGAATCTTTCAAAATATGGGCTGACAAATGTCTTTGTCGACGATAACTACTCCCAATACATACAAGTCGAATAAATTTTCCTCTTAGAACTTTCAAATGACCTGTTTTATTTAAAGGTACGTGATACAAGAAAGATTCCCCTGTAACCCCTAGCTGATAGGCTCTATTATCACCCTCAAAAAAAATGGCTTTGTGATGCCTTAATGCTTCAATGAGTGATTTTTTATAATCTTTAAATTCCAATGTATTTCTTTGACACTCAAAAAGCTTTTTACATAGTTTACCAATAGGATCATCAACATCATCTGGAATAATGGCAACCGTTGCGATAGTTGGCTTTACCTCTTTCTTTTTGTTAAGCTCATTGATTAAATCAGTAGCATCTACCATTCTTTATATCTCATAAAATTTATCTACGTAGGACAATACTTTTTCTTTTACCCTTAAGATAATGCTTTTGCTCTCTAGAAGTTTAGGCTTAACCATAAGCGCTTCTCTTATGTCATCAGATTGAGGCTCTTTTAAGTCATAAACGTAAGTCTCAATGACATTACGTAATGCTGCCTCCTTCAAATTCTCTTCTCTACATAAATTGCCGAGTTCGCTTAATTTTTCTTGTTCAATGAAATTATCATATTCCGATTCAATAGCATCGCCATCAATATTTAAGAGTTGGGTATCAATAAATTTTTCAATTAACTCTCGCTTAGAACGCAAGTGTTCTTGCCCACCAATGGTATTCATAATTTGTTTTTTTATTGCTTCATGATTATTTGGCGATGCATCACGATAATGACGGAGTAAACGTAGTATGTATTCGACATTAATAATGTCACGAGCTAGTAATTCTGTTTCAAAATCTACGTCATTAAGAATCGATACTTTTTCATCGGTTTGACTGTGCTTAATGCTTTCATACATATCTAAATATTTGGATTGATAATCTTCTAACTGTTGTTCGGTCATAGCTATATCATCAAAAGAGAACTCTACGAATCCAGCTAGTACATTTTTCACACGTATCACTTCTCTGAATGCTTTGATGAATAAAAGTTTTTGGCTTTCTTCTACTAAGCCATCAATAGCATTCATGCTAGGTGCAATTTTGAATAACTCTAGGAATGCTTCATTAAACAGTTTGACGTATTCATCATAGGGTTTCAGCAGTATTTCATCTTTGTTATCTTTGTTCGAATACAAGGAAATAGCATCGTCCGTCTTATCTTTAAGGTTTCTAAAACATACGATATTGCCATGTGCTTTTTTCTCATTAAGAATTCTGTTGGTTCTTGAAAAAGCTTGAATAAGCCCATGGTACTTAAGGTTCTTGTCGACATAAAGGGTATTAAGTGTTGGCGCATCAAAACCGGTGAGAAACATATTCACTACCAGCAAGATATCAATGTCTCTATTTTTTACCCGTTTAGAAATGTCATTATTGTAGTTGTAAAATGACTGCGAATCTTTGGTGGTAAAAGCACTGTTGAACATTTTATTGTAGTCATCAATATAGCTTTCTAACTTATCGCGAGAATGTTGATTAATGTTCTTTTCATCGACTAAATTATCTTGATTATCATAAATACCATTAGCCTCACTATCATCCTCATTGGCACTATAGCTAAAGATAGTAGCTACTTTTAAATTATGTTTTCCCTCTTCCTTTTTCTTTCTAAATAATTCGTAATACTTGGTTAATACATTAATGCCGCTCACGGCAAACATGCCATTGAATTCTTGAGCATGGGTTTTTCTGTCATGATTGGCGATGACGTAATCCACAATCTTTTCAATACGTGCCTCTGAATCCAACACTTCTTTAACATCAATATTTTCGACCTCAATATCAATGTTATTTCTTGTACCTTCTCTTTCTTTATAGCGACCAATATATTCAACAGAGAATCGCAATACATTCTCATCAGCAATGGCATCACTAATGACGTACTTATGTAAGGACTCATCGAAGAGTTCTGCCGTCGTTCGTTTGGCTATCTTTTCTCCCATCGCATTTTTCGCAAAGATAGGCGTTCCGGTAAAGCCAAACATTTGGTTCTTCTCAAAGAACTTCGTGATATTTAAATGCGTTTCACCAAACTGGGAGCGGTGGCACTCATCAAAGATAAAGACAATGTGTTTGTCCTTCATCCCATCCATGATTTTAAGGTGCCGTTCCCTCGTAATCGCATTATTCAGTTTCTGAATAGTGGTTACAATGAGCTTAGTGCTATCTGCAAACTGTTTTACTAAAGCACTGGTATTATCTGTTCCATCTACCGAGCCATCACTAAAACTATTAAATTCTTTAGTCGTTTGATAATCTAGGTCTTTTCTATCAACGACAAATACAACCTTATGCACCTTAGGTAAATCCATGATAATTTGTGCGGCTTTAAAAGAGGTTAAGGTCTTTCCGCTGCCTGTCGTGTGCCATATGTATCCATTCTTATCTGTGTTTTCCACACGGTCAATAATGGCTTCAGCCGCATAGTATTGATAAGGTCGCAGCACCATGAGTATCTTAAAGACTTCTGCTAATACAATGTATTTACCTATCATCTTCGCAAGGTGAGAACGTTCTAAAAAGGTATCAGTAAACTTATCTAGGTCTTTTTTTAAAAAATTTGGGTAG
>ENA-OSJC01001699-OSJC01001699.1-marine-metagenome-genome-assembly--contig:-NODE-1699-length-17574-cov-12.696119_pt1 | contig 17574 bp, 19 predicted proteins | sample MGYA00237885_ERZ534234 | MGnify/ENA primary metagenome ERZ534234 (study PRJEB26413, sample SAMN06343907) | marine metagenome | isolation source: coastal waters | place: Atlantic Ocean: West Antarctic... | reverse complement strand
TCTTTAATATCTTTAATTGCTACTATTTCTTGTACATTTTTATAATGAAGCCCATGACCAGCGTTCACTATCAAACCGGCACTATTTGCAAAATCTACTGCATTCTTAATATTTGTAAGTTCTTTTGTTTTAGAAGCTGTATCTTCAAGGTTTGCATAATGACCAGTATGAATTTCGATAACTGGTACATTCATCATAATGGCCTTTTCAATTTGTTTTATATCGGGCGCTATGAAAAGTGAAGCTCTTGTCCCAACAGAAGCTAAACGATCGCAGGCGTCTTTAAGTAAATCATAATTATTTATAACGTCCAAGCCCCCTTCGGTAGTTCTTTCTTCTCTTCTTTCTGGAACTAAGCAAACATCTTGTGGTTTTACATCCAATGCGATCTTGATCATTTCATCAGTTGGGGCTAACTCAAGATTCATTTTTGTAGCCAATAAAGGTCTCAACTCATACAAATCTTTATCCTGCATATGTCTTCGATCTTCTCTTAAATGTAATGTAATGCTATCAGCACCTGCTTTTTCAGCATCTAGAGCTGCTTTCACCACACTTGGGTAATCCGTACCCCTAGCTTGTCTAATTGTCGCTATATGATCTATATTTACACCAAGTAACATACCCTTAATTACCTTGCAAATTTGTAAAAAGTTGTTTTGAATTCAATGGTTTATCTCCTAAATAATGGCTTATCAAATAACGCATTAGCTGCTTACTTTGTAATTGGGTATTATCATCTTTGTATTCATCTTGCGCCATATCTAAAAGAGTTTGGCCAGAAATTTTTACTCCATTATTAGTTTTTGATATCTCAGATGGACCATATTCAGCTTCATACATATAAACCTTATCTGCAATAATTAACCCCCCATTTTCATCTTCTTTTAAAGGCACTTCATATCCCAACTCTTGAAGAAATCTCAACTCAAACCTTCTTAACGCAACCTCAAGATTAACCCCACCAGCTAAAACCTTCATTGTATGATGATAAAAATCAAAAAGTTTCTTATGGGTATCTTCCCTGGGCAACAGTCTCATTATTAATTCGTTTATATAAAACCCACAGATCAATGCATTACCATCAACCTGAAGAAATTTATCGCACCATTCAATATTATGCAAAGTTTTTATTTCTCCACGCCCAGACCATGTGGCTTGAAGCAATTGAAATGATTGGAGCATTCCTCTCAAAGAAGACCTTGGTCTTCTTGCTCCTTTAGCCACAACTGGGATTCTGCCATGATTTTTACAAAACAACTCGGCAATCAGGCTTGTTTCCTTAAAGGGATATGTATGAAGAATATAAATATCTTGACTTTCTTGTTTTGAGATTGTGGAGGCCATTTCTATAGCCCAAGTGACTTTAATGCTCTTAAATCATCCGACCACCCTTTTTGGACTTTTACCCAAGTTTCAAGCCATACCTTTCCACCAAAAAGTTTTTCCATATCAATCCGTGCACTTGTTGATATCTCTTTTAACCTTATCCCTTTGTTACCTATAATCATAGGTTTATGGGAATCTCTTTCAACTATGATTGCAGCAAATATTCTTCGAACATTACCTTCATGTTCAAACTTCTCTATTTCTACAGCAATAGAGTAAGGAAGCTCTTGACCAGTGAGCCTGAAAATCTTTTCTCTGACTATTTCCGCCGCCAAAAATCGTTCATTTTTATCTGTAATTTGATCTTCTTCATAAATAAATTCTTGCTCAGGGAGAAACTCAAGAGTGCTTTCCAACAGTTCCTTTAAATTATTTTTTTTCTTTACACTTGTTGGGATGATTTCTTTATATCGATCATTCTCTTTAAATACTTGGATCAATTCTAAAAGCTTTGTTTTATCTTTAAGGCAATCAACTTTATTAATTACAAGAATAATTGGTGTTTCTTTAGGAATCATTTGCAATATTTTTTCATCAACTTCAGTCATTTGACGTGGTTCAATTAAAAATAAAATAACATCAACATCTTGTAAGGCATGTTTTACTGTTTTATTTAAATTTTTATTGAGCGTGTTTAGATGTTTTAATTGGTAGCCTGGGGTATCAACGAAAATATACTGTGCTTTAGGTGTTGTATGTATGCCTAATAATTGATAACGGGTTGTTTGAGCTTTTCGTGAAGTTATGCTTAATTTTGTGCCTAAAAAATAATTTAATAATGTTGACTTACCAACATTTGGTTGTCCTACTATCGCAATAGTTCCACATTTTTTTTTCATAACTTAGGATTATTCTTTAAATTTTTTAAAACTTCTTCTGCAGCGCTTTGTTCTGCGATTTTTCTACTTGAGCCCTGACCTTCAATACTTAATCCTAATTTTAGAATTGAGCAACTAATCTTAAAATTTTGACAATGTGCCTCACCTTCAATTGCAACGACGCTATATTCTGGTAAAGCAATTTTTTTTGCTTGAAGTAATTCTTGTAGTATTGATTTTGAGTCTTTTTGTATGTCGTCAGGGTCTATGGCATCAATTCTTTCTTTAAACCAATTTGTTATTAAATCAGTTGTAGCATTAATTCCGCCATCCATAAATACAGCGCCTATAATAGCCTCAACTGAATCAGCTAAGATAGAGGGCCTTCTCCACCCAGAACTTTTTAACTCTCCTTCTCCTAGTATTAAATAATCGCCTAGTTGTAATAATATTCCGATTTCACTTAGAGTCGCAGCCTTAACTAATTGAGAGCGTAAGCGACTCAAATCACCCTCTGGTAATAAATTAAATTTCTTAAATAGTAATTCAGCAATTACAAAATTTAAAATACTATCGCCAAGAAACTCTAGTCTCTCATTATTTTCGCCTTGGAAGCTTCGATGAGTTAGGGCTAATTCTAATAAACTATTATCAATAAAATGATAATTAAGAATTTTTTCTAATTGTTCAATATGTCTATTATCCATTTTAACTATTTTATCCAGGTTCCTATTCTATTAAATTGAGAAAAATTAAGCCAAATAAAAAATGCTTTTCCAACCAATAGTTCGTCAGGCACAAACCCCCATACTCGACTATCTGAAGAATTATCTCGATTATCTCCCATTGCAAAGTAATGCCCCTCTGGAACATTAAATTTATAATCTTCACTCGGTATATCATGAACCAATAAAGAATGTCTTGAACCATCAAGTGTTTCAATAAATTCTTTAGCATGCATCATTTGATTATTATTAAAGCTATAAGAGTATTTTTCATGAAAAATTTTATTTACAACCTCCCCATTAATAAAAAGTTTTTTATTTTCATATCTAATCTCGTCACCAGGTAATCCTATAACCCTCTTAATATAATCAATTGAGGAATCTTTTGGGTAATGAAAAACAAAAACATCTCCACGACTTGGTTTTCCTAGATTTATTAATGTTTTATTCCAAACTGGCAGACGTATGCCGTAAGTAAATTTATTAACGACTATAAAATCTCCTGCAATTAGGGTCGGCATCATTGATCCAGAAGGTATTTTAAACGGCTCAACAATAAAAGATCGTATAACAAACACTACTAGCAGAACAGGGAAAAAGCTTTTTCCATACTCAACAATTAATGAAGGCTTTTTATTTTTTGGTCGAATTTTTCTAAGAATTAAAAGATCGAGAAAAAATATCAATCCAGTAATAATTGTTCCGGCCATCAATAATTTTACAAACATCATTTTTCATCTACCTTTAAAATAGCTAGAAAAGCTTCCTGAGGAATTTCTACATTACCAATTTGCTTCATTCTTTTTTTACCTCTTTTTTGTTTTTCTAGTAATTTTCTTTTTCTAGACACATCGCCACCATAACATTTAGCAAGAACATTTTTACGCATTGCTTTAACAGTTTCCCTAGCGATAATATTTGCACCTATTGCAGACTGAATTGCAACATCAAACATTTGACGCGGAATGAGTTGCCTCATCTTTGAAGCCAACTCCCTGCCCCTATAAATACTATTTCCTCGGTGCACAATTAAAGAAAGTGCATCTACTCTTTCACCGTTCACCATAATATCTAATTTTACTAAATCTGAAGGACGGAATTCTAAAAATTCATAGTCCATTGATGCGTAACCTCTAGAGATTGACTTAAGTTTATCAAAAAAATCGAGCACAACCTCACTTAATGGTATTTCACAAGTAATCATGACCTGTCTACCCAAATACTGCATATTCTTTTGAATGCCTCTTTTTTCATTAGTTAAAGTCATAACTGGTCCAACATAATCATTAGGTAAAAGAATATTTAAATTTATAATTGGTTCACGAATTTCTTCTATTAAAGATAAATCAGGCAATCTTGATGGATTTTCAATTAATTTAGTTTCACCATCTTTTAACAATAATTCATATACAACAGTCGGTGCAGTTGTTATCAAATCCATTTCATATTCGCGCTCAAGTCGCTCTTGAATAATGTCCATATGTAATAATCCAAGAAAGCCGCACCTGAAACCATAACCTAAGGCAGTTGAGTTTTCAGGTTCAAAATGTAGCGAGGCATCATTTAACCTTAGTTTCTCAAGGGCTGTTCTTAGTGCTTCGAATTGATTTGACTCAATTGGGTATAGTCCTGCAAATACTTGAGGCTTTACTTCCTTAAAATCTGGGAATGCTTTATCTGCCTTATTATTTGAAAGAGTAATCGTATCTCCAACTTTGGCATTATCTAATTCCTTGATTCCGCAAATAACAAAACCGACTTCGCCTGCATTTAATGATTTTTTATTTAAAGCTTTTGGAGTAAAGATCCCAACTTGCTCACAAATAAATTCTGCAGATGTCGCCATAAGGTGAATTTTGTCTTTTGGATGTAATTGGCCATCAACTACCCTAACAAGCATAACAACACCGACATAGTTATCGAACCACGCATCAATAATAATCGCTTTCAAAGGTTTGTTAATTTCACCAATTGGGTGAGGAACTCTCTCAATAATAGCCTCTAGAATTTCCTCAATTCCAATGCCAGTTTTTGCTGAACAAAGAATAGCTGCTTGTGCATCAATACCAATAACATCTTCAATTTCTTTTTTAACCCTATCAGGATCTGCTGATGGGAGATCAATCTTATTTAGCACAGGGAAAACTTCTAAATTTTGATCGAGGGCTGTATAACAATTTGCTACTGTTTGAGCCTCTACCCCTTGAGAAGAATCTACAACTAAAATAGCTCCTTCGCATGCCGCTAAGGAGCGACTGACTTCATATGAAAAATCTACATGACCAGGAGTATCGATTAAATTTAGCGTGTATATATCTTTATCTTTGGACTGATAATTTAAGGTTACAGTTTGAGCCTTAATAGTGATACCCCTTTCTCTCTCAAGATCCATAGAGTCTAATACCTGCTCTTCCATTTCACGGTCTGCAAGGCCTCCACAATATTGAATAATCCGGTCAGCCAAAGTAGATTTACCATGATCGATGTGGGCAATAATAGAAAAGTTTCTTATTTTTTTCATAGAAAAAGTTTATTTCAAAAAAATAAAGGCGCGAAGCGCGCCTTTATTAAGATGTGATTTTACCCTATTGAATATAATTTTTAGAATAAATTATTTGCCTACTTTTACTGGAACAAAAAGAGTGTCGCCATTCCTATAAAGTAAAATAGCAATAACTTTTCCTTCTGGTATTCTTCTTAAAGCATTATTAAAAGCTTGGGTTGATTTCACAGGAGTATTATTTACTACCAGAATAATATCTCCCTTCATCATTCCTGCAGTTAATGAAGCTCCTTTTAGGTCTGCCACTAAAAGGCCGTTTCTTCCACCAATTTTTTTCTTTTGTTCCGCCGATAAATTTTGCAAGGCTAACCCAATGCGGTTAAATTTATTAGGCTGTTTCTTATTGCTTGAATCAGAAACTTTTTCTTGAGACGGAATCGTACCGACTTTAATGTTAAGTGTAGTAATCTTACCTTTTCTTAAAATCTCAACTGGGACTGTTGTATTAGGTTTTGTTATTCCAACAAATTTAGGTAAGTCAGATGATTTATTAATAATATTTTTATTAAATTTTAATATTACGTCGCCAGGAAGTAAGCCGCCTCTAGCTGCAGGAGATTTTTTCTCAATTCCTGCAATAAGAGCACCGTTTTTGTTAGCCATACCAAATGACTCAGACAATTCTTTTGTGATTTCTTGAATTACAATTCCTAACCAACCACGAATCACCTTACCATTTATTTTTAATTGTTCAGCTACATTAATAGCCACATCGATAGGTATAGCAAAAGAAAGGCCCATGGAACCTCCAGTTTTACTATAAATCTGTGAATTTATTCCAATCACATGGCCTTTGGTATCAAACAGTGGGCCTCCAGAGTTTCCTGGATTAATTGCAACATCTGTCTGGATAAAAGGTACAAAATTTTCTTGGGGAAGCGCACGATTAATAGCACTAATAACACCTACTGTCATTGTATTTTCCAGGCCAAATGGCGACCCGATTGCAGCAACCCACTGACCAACTTTAATAAGATCAGAATTTCCAAAAGTTACTTTAGGTAAGTTCTTAGCTTTGATTTTAAGTAAAGCAACGTCTGTTCTTCTGTCCAAACCTACAACTTTTGCATTAAATTCACGCTTATCTGCTAATTTAACAACCACTGTTTCTGCTTGAAAGACAACGTGAGCATTAGTTATTATGTATCCATCACTTTCAATAATAAAGCCTGAACCCGTTCCAGAAGCTGGTTTTTTTTGGCGGCCTTCTCCTGGAGGCGCCATTCCTGGAGGCGCCATTCCTGGAAAACCAGGAATACCAAATCTTTTAAAAAATTCCTGTAGCTGCTGCTCTTCTCTACTTAAATTTATATTTTGGTTTGATTGACTTTTATTAATAACACTAATATTAACTACAGCGTTACCTTGCTCCTCTGCAATTACAGAAAAATCGGGCAATGCGTGAGCACTTAAATTATTAAAAAAAACTAATAATACGATAAAAAAATTAAAGCTTAAACGTTTCATATTTTGTTATAACCTTTTATAAATTTAATCTATCTTTGCTAAAATTGCTTCACTAAACAATTTGGAATGATTTTGAGCTGTTATAAATTTTAATAAAATAATTCCCACCGAAAATCTAAGGAGTCCGCCACAAAATACCGCTAAGTCATTAGCGACGTCAAGAAGATATTCAGAAGCTATCATTCCTCCAAATAAAAAGAATAAAGGAACCCCATAAAGCAATAAAGACGATTTTAATAAGTAATTTTCTTCAATTACTAATTTTACTTTTTCTCCAACTTCAGCATTAATCTTATTTTGAATTTGAATCTTCCTTTTCTGGAATGAAAAAACCTTACCCCAAATACTATTCCCACATCCTTGTGTCTTGCCGCACAAACCACAAGGCTTTGTTCGAATAATATCGACCTCGGCAAATTCACCATTTTTACTAATTACTATAGCTTCTTCTTCTATCATAATTTAAAACTTTATAGATTCGCTAAAGTTATTACAAGTAATTAATGGTACCGATCCAACAGCCATAATTTGATATCCATTCTGATATCGAGCACAAATGTTATTAACTCCAAGATTTACGTGGCCCACTTTGGGCTTTTGTCCCCGGGAAATTGGTTTTATAAATAAAGATAAGTAAGATAGCCCGTCTGAAAAAACTAATTGGTGGCTAAGAATATTTAATCCAGGGATGCGTTTGGTAATAAAATCAACTTCTTTGTATCCGGGAGGAATTTTTTGCATCACCCAAAATCTATTCTTAACAATACCCTGCCCCACTATTTTGTCATCAAATATATAATTCTTTGATGGATCAACTTCTGGCCTAAACCAATCTAAATTTTTATCTTTAGTCATATTTATTTGTGTAAAAGAAGCCTGCTCAATAATATTTTCAGCTTGGTCTACTACGACCATTTTGAGAGGTAATAAAGTTTTTTTATCGAGCCAAAAATAATGAAAATATCTAAAATTATCAATTGGAGTCAAAACCACTAACTGTGAAAGTCTTCCAGCAATTCGCTCTGATTTTCCAATGCTTAATCGATAAAAGTTTTTTAATGCCTCTGTATTGTCAGGGAAAATAGCTGGGAATAATCTTTGTTGCTTTCTCTTTTGAATAATTACATTATTATCTACTGTGTTATAGACGTAGATGGTTTTACCTTGGGACAAGACTTCTCCAGGCGAGCCATCCAAGACATTTAATTTTATATATTCTTGATTATCGTTAGTCGCATGCGTAATTTCTATCGATTTAATTTCTTCATAATGTTTACTGTGAAAAACTCCTTTATAGTCTAAGGATTTTGTTGCTCTTGTAGCCTTATCAATAATCAACCAAGGATCGTCTGTACTATGGCTAATACTTATAGAAGAAAATAGGAATAAAGCAAATAATAACCTAAAAATCATATGCTATTTTATGTTGTGGCTTGCTTGAATAAAAAAGTTAACATTTGATGATGCGCTTGCATAGTGATCGTTAATTAAATCTGTTGGTATATCTGCTTCTGCTAATATTGAAGAATCAATAGGTCTAAAATCACTAAGATTTAAAGCTGTTAAACCTATAACAAATAAAGCAGCAAAAGAAGCTGCTATAGGCCAATAATTTGATTTATTTTCAACAGTTGTATTTTCATACCTTCCAAAGCCGCCTAATTGTGTTGGCTCTTTTTCAATAGCATCAATAATATTTTTTGTTAAATCATCAGAACCGAGATGATTATTTTGAATAACATCACGAATTAATTGATAATAGGTCCAATGATTTTTTTTCTTTTGTTTGCTCGATCTAATTAGAAGATCATCAATTTCATGGTTTTCTAATTCATTATCAAAAAGAGATGAGAGTTTTTCATTCATAAGTTATATTCCTTCTTAGATTACCAGCGTTTATTTGTAGTTTCGATTAACGGTTTGAGTTTTTCGGCAATAGCCTCACGCGCTCTATAAATTCTTGAACGAACAGTACCAATAGGACAATTCATTAAGTCAGCAATTTCTTCGTAGCTCAACCCGTCCATTTCTCTAAGAGAAATTGCTTGTTTTAGTTCATCAGGTAAAGCTTCAATAGTCTGATTAACCGCAGTAACAATTTGACTACTCATCATAGAGCTTTCTGGCGTCTCAAGATTTCTTAAATCCTGTGCATCTTCAAAATTTTCGATGTCTTCAATTTCAACATCATTCATGGCTTTAGGTCTTTTGCCAAGCTTTACCAAATGATTTTTTGCTGTATTGATTCCTATCCTGTAGAGCCAGGTATAAAAGGCACTATCTCCACGAAAATTATTAATTGCTCGATAAGCTTTAATAAATGAATCTTGAACAATATCTTCAATTTCAGACTGATCCCTTACCATTCTAGATAGCAAGCGATTCAGCCTTCGTTGATATTTTTCAACTAACATACCAAAAGCCTTTTTATCACCTTTCTGAGCTTTCTCAACCAGCTTTTGGTCAACTGCTCTGTCTGGGTTTACTGGACGAGATTCCATTAATTTATCTTCAACGTTAATATTTTCTTTAACATTGTACACATGCATGTCTGTTGCAATAACTTTTAATGTGTTCATATATTTATAATCACTTTCAAATAAAATTTATTTTTTTAAAGCATTATGGTTACAATAGCGTGACCAATAAGATATATTTTAAGTTCCTTAAATTTATAAGATTTATGTTTAATTTTGATGTTTTAATAATTGGAAGTGGATTAGCCGGCTTAAGTGCCGCGCTAAAATTAGCTGACCATAAAAAAATTGCGATTATTAGTAAACGCAAGCTTGCTGATAGCTCAAGTCATTGGGCCCAAGGTGGAATTGCTGCGCCTATCTCCGACGTTGATTCTCCAGAATCACACTTTAATGATACTCAAATAGCTGGGGCTGGCTTATGTGATCCTGAAGTTACAAAATTTGTTGTAGAAAATGGTCAAAAAGCACTTGATTGGTTAACTAAAACTGGAGTTAGCTTCACAAAGGATACCAATAGTGAAAAATTACATCTAACGCGAGAAGGCGGTCATTCTCATAGAAGAATTGCACATGTAGCAGACACCACCGGAAGAGCAATACAGGACAGGCTCATCGAAACTGTCTTAGCACATCCAAATATATATATTTTTGAAGATCATATTGCCGTTGATCTTATAACATCAAGCAAGATAAATATCGCAACCGATCAGAATATTTGCTTAGGTGCCTATATTCTTGAAAATGAAACAAATAAAGTTTTTACAATAAAATCTGATAATACAATTTTAGCCACTGGTGGCGCCAGTAAAGTCTACTTATATACAACCAATCCAGATGTAAGTACCGGTGATGGTTTGGCTATGGGATGGAGAGCTGGATGCCGAGTTGCAAATATGGAATTTATACAATTTCATCCAACTTGCCTATACCACTCAAAAGATACGTCTTTTCTTATTTCGGAGGCTTTAAGGGGTGAAGGTGGCAAGCTGAAACTTCCAAATGGTGAGTTATTTATGAAGCATTATGATAAGAGAGGAGACTTGGCACCAAGAGATATAGTAGCTCGTGCTATTGATTTCGAAATGAAGAAAAGAGGGTTAGATTGTGTTTATCTTGATATTTCAGGAAAAACTAAATCATTTATTCAAAAACGATTTCCAATGATTTATGAACGTTGTATGAATTTAGGAATTGATATAACCAAAGAACCAATTCCAGTTGTGCCTGCTGCGCATTATAGTTGCGGTGGGTTGATGATTAATCGTCAAGGTAAAACAGATATAAAGCAACTTTATGCTATCGGTGAAGTGGCTCACACAGGTCTTCATGGGGCTAATCGTCTTGCGAGTAATTCGCTTTTAGAGTGCTTGGTTTATTCTGACCTTGTCTCCAAAGATATTTTAAAGGACAATTTTCACCATCAATATGCTTTACCTAAATGGGATGAAAGTCGAGTAACAGACTCAGATGAAGAGGTGTTGATTACCCACACGTGGAATGAGCTAAGAAGATTTATGTGGAATTATGTTGGAATTGTCAGGACAAATAAAAGGCTATCAAGGGCACTTCATCGTATAAATATGTTAAGAGATGAGGTTGATGAATTTTATTCAAACTTTAAAATCTCTGCGAATCTAATTGAGCTTAGAAACCTTCTTCAAGTATCTGAATTAATTGTTATTTCTGCTATCAATAGAAAAGAAAGTAGGGGTTTGCATTACAGTCGTGATTATCCAGAAACTTTAAAGGATAGTGAGGCAAGTATTATGATCCCCAATAACTATAAAACTAAAGAAAGCGATTTGTCAGCTCAAAAAGACAATAAGACCGAATCAATAAGTTAGAATACTAATTTTAAAAATTTCTATAAGGCTTTTCAAATATGCAAATTGCTATGAATACTGTTGTAACTATGACTTACGAGATTAAGGATGCTGAAGGGGGTATTCTAGAGTCAAGTAAAGAGCCAGTATCCTACCTTCATGGTGGATACGATAATATTTTTCCAAAAGTAGAAGAATCCATGCATGGTAAAAAAATTGGCGACATAATAGAATTAGGTCTTGAGCCATCAGATGCATTTGGTGAATACGATGCTGAGTTAGTACAAATTGAACCAAAAAGTGCATTTCCTGAAGCAGAATTAAAAATAGGCATGCAATTTGAAGGGGATGATAGCTCAGGAGAGGTTATTGTTTATTCAGTAACTGATATAACAGATGATAAAGTAGTTGTAGATGGCAATCATCCATGGGCTGGTCAAAAAGTAATTTTTAAAGCAGAAGTTAAAGATGTGCGTTTAGCAAATGAAGAAGAAGTTGGACACAAGCATGTTCACGGGGCTGGTGGCCATCATCACTAATTTAAATTATCTGTAATATGCGACTGTATTATTTTTATTAATGGGTCATAAATTTTAGGAGTGGTAGCTACAATATTGCCAGACTCTAGCCATCCATCTTTTTCAGAAAAGTCACTCACAATTCCTCCAGCTTCAGTAACTAATAATCCACCAGCAGCAATATCCCATTTCGATAGATTAATTTCAAAAAAACCATCGAACCATCCAGCTGCGACATAAGCTAAGTCTAGAGCTGCTGATCCAGGACGCCGAACACCCGATGTCCCTCTCACAACGTCCTCAAAGATTTTAAGGTAAACAGGTAAGTGTTGAAAATCTCTGAACGGAAAACCTGTTCCTAAAATAGATTCTTTTAATTTAGATTTATTTGAAACACGCATACGTTTCTGATTTAAATAAGCTCCCTGGCCCTTTGTTGCTGTAAATAAATCATTCCTATTAGGGTCATAAATTACAGCCTGAGTAATTTCTCCCTTTTGCTCAAGAGCAATAGAAACACAATATTGTGGAAACCCATGCAAAAAGTTAGTAGTCCCATCAAGAGGGTCAATAATCCAAACATTATCTGCTTGATGACTAAGGCCTGATTCTTCGCCTAAAAAAGCATGATCGGGGTAAGATGCTTTTAAAACCCTTATGATCTCTTTTTCAGAAGCTAGGTCTACTTCTGTGACAAAATCATTAAAGCCTTTATCGTTAATGGTTAAGGATCCTATATCCTCTGATGCTCTAGTAATAATTGAACCAGCTCGACGAGCGGCTTTAACTGCAATATTTAAAGTTGGGTGCATAAGAAACCTAAAAAATTAATTGAATAATTCTTACCTAGACTTGGTAAAATATTATTTTACAGAGAAAACAGATGCCGAACAAATTAAATCTTTTAAAACAATTCCGAATTGTATTGTGTGAAACTAGTCACCCAGGGAATATAGGCTCTGTTGCAAGAGCTATGAAAACAATGGGGTTCTCAGATTTGTACCTTGTTAACCCAAAAGACTTCCCTAGTAAACATGCTGAGGCATTAGCTTGTGGGGCGGAAGATATCCTCAAAAAAGCAACCAGGGTCAGCACGCTAGAGGGGGCATTGAAAAATATTAATCATGTTATTGGATTCACAGCTCGTAAAAGAGAATTAACACAGCCCCATAAAAATGTTCGCGATTTATCCAAACAACTTATTAATGAAGCTAGTAATAATAAAATTGCTATCATTTTTGGGAATGAAACTAATGGCTTATCAAACTTAGAGTTGCAACACTGTCAATCGCTTGGATTTATTGATGCAAATTCAAGATACTCCTCACTTAATCTTGCGCATGCTGTCCAAATAGTCTGTCATGAAATTAGAATGGTAAGTGAATTTCCTATCAAAAATAAAATACTGAATCAAACTACAAAAAAATATGTTTCACATGATTTGCAAAATGGCTTCTATAAACATCTTGAAAAAATTTTAGATGAAATTGGATTCTTAAAAAAAATACAAGCAGATCGTTTAATGATGAGATTACGTTTATTATTCAATCGAACACAAATGGAAAAAGAAGAGGTAAATATACTTCGCGGTATTCTTTCTGAGATTCAAAAAAAAATAAAATAAATATAGTAGTAGACAATTTAATAACTAAGTTTTAACTTTCGTGAGATAATATTTTATTATCTAGATGATTAAATTAACTATGTTTAAAAAACTAAAAGAAGATTTATCTATTGTTTTTGAAAGAGATCCAGCAGCTCGCTCATATTTGGAGATTTTAACTACTTACCCAGGTGTGCATGCAATACTTTTTCATAGAATTGCTCATAGAATATGGAAAATTAAGCTTTTTTGGTTGGGGCGACTAATTTCTCATATTTCTCGTCTGCTAACAGGAATTGAAATTCATCCCGGTGCGATTATCGGTTCTCGGTTTTTCATTGACCATGGGATGGGTGTTGTTATTGGAGAAACAAGCATTGTTGGAGATGATTGCACTATTTATCATGGCGTCACATTGGGTGGAACATCCTGGAAACAAGGCAAGCGCCACCCAACACTTGAAAATAAAGTAGTTGTTGGAGCTGGGGCAAAAATTCTTGGCCCAATCACAATTGGTTCAGGAGCTAAAATTGGTTCTAATGCTGTTGTAGTTAAAGATATCCCAAAAAATGTTGTCGCAGTTGGCATACCTGCACGCATAGTTCAAGATACAGAAAACAAAGCTAATGCATTCCGACCATATGCAGTTGGAAAGAGCGAAATAGACCCAATGGCAAAATCTATTCAGTTACTTATGAAGCAAGTTAATAAGCAAGAAAAAATGATAGCTGACCTTGAAAATACCCTTGCAGAAATCTCAAAAAAATAAATACATTTAATACTTGATAAGAATAGTCAAGTATTATAAAATACCTCTTATGAAATTAACTACAAAAGGTCGATTTGCTGTTACCGCAATGTTAGATTTGGCACTTAATGAGTCCAATAGCCCAGTAACACTTGCTGAGATCAGTAAACGTCAATCTATATCGCTTTCTTATCTTGAGCAACTATTCAGCCGTATGCGACGCGTTGGATTGGTAAGTAGTGTTAGAGGCCCTGGTGGAGGATACCGAACTGCAATCGACTGTAAAACATTAACAGTAAAAGATATTATTACATCAGTAGATGAACAGATAGACGCAACAAAGTGTGGCGGAAACGAAAACTGTCACGAAGGTGGGCGATGTATTACTCATAATTTATGGGCATCTCTCAACCATAAGATTTTAGACTATCTAGAAAGCCTTACTTTGGCCCAACTAATTGATGAGCAAAAAAATAAATCAGGTGAGCAATCTATCTATTTTTCCCCAAAAAAAATCAATATTAACAAGAGTGAGCTGGGAGCTATTTAAATTGATTTACTTTGATCATAATGCAACTACATCAATTCACCCTGAAGTATTAGATACTATGATGCCTTTTTTAGCTTCTCAGCAAGGAAACCCTTCATCAAACCATAGTTTTGGTAGGAGTGTTCAAACAGCTATAGAAGAGGCGAGAGAAAGAGTAGCAAACTCCGTAAACGCACATCCCTCTCAAGTTATTTTTACATCGAGCGGAACTGAATCCAATAATACAATTATTCATGGAATATCTCGATCTTACCCTGATAGCCATTTTGGCTTCAGCACAATAGAGCATCCTTGCATTAGTGAACCAATAAAATCTATAGAGTCAAAGGGCTTTAAAAATACACAAATACCAGTTGATAACAATGGTTTATTAAATATCTCGGCTTTAAGCAATGAAGAACAAAAAAATATTACATTTCTGTCGGTCATGATGGCTAATAATGAAACAGGTGTTATTCAAGATATGCCTCCTATTATCAAATGGGCAAAATCTCATAACATTCAAATACACACAGATGCCGTTCAAGCAATTGGTAAAATTAATGTAGATTTTGAAGAACTAGGAGTTGATGCTATGACTATTTCTAGTCATAAAATTTATGGGCCACAGGGCTCTGCAGCACTCATCTTAAATAAGAAAATAGACTTGTATCCCCACTTAATGGGGGGTGGGCAAGAAAAAGGTTTAAGAAGTGGGACTGAGAATATAGCGGCTATAGTAGGTTTTGGTAAAGCATGCGAACGAGTTCACAAAAATGTTGTCATTATTAATAACGAAGTAAAGCAAGAGCGTCTTCTTCTTGAAAAAGAATTAAAAAAATTAGGTGCCGTTATTTTTGCAGAGCAAACTGAAAGATTGGGTAATACGACTTTTTTTGCATTTAATAATATTGACGGATCTACATTGCTGACTGCTTTGGATAGAAAAGGATATGCAATTGCAAGTGGTTCTGCATGTTCAAGCAATAGCACAGATGCAAGTCATGTTTTATTAGCAATGGGTATTGAGCCAGAACTAGCTCAAGGAGCTTTAAGAGTTAGCTTGGGGGTAGAAACAAAAAAAGAAGAAATTAAGTCTTTTCTAGAAATTTTAAAGGTCGAAGTAAGCAGATTAAAACAACTCACTGCTATAGCAGCTTAAAAAGGTAAAAGAAAATTATGACAAATGAAACACAAGCAATGCCAATTTATATGGACTATTCTGCGACAACACCTGTTGACCCTAGAGTGGCTGAGAAAATGATTCCATTTATAACAGAAAGTTATGGCAATCCAGCTTCACGAAGTCACCCTTATGGTTGGACGGCGGAAAAAGCAGTTGAAAATGCAAGAAATGAAGTTGCAAAATTAGTTAATGCAGACCCTAGAGAAATTATTTGGACGTCGGGAGCTACGGAATCAAATAATTTAGCTATCAAGGGCGCTAGTAACTTTTACTCCTCTAAAGGGAAGCATATTATTAGTGTTGCAACTGAGCATAAAGCAGTTATTGATGCTGTTAGGGAGATGGAGCGAATGGGTTATGAAACAACTTTCTTGCAACCAGAACCTGATGGCCTTATAGATATTAAAAAATTTAAAGATGCGATTAGGCCAGACACAGTTCTTGCGTCAGTAATGTTGGTTAACAATGAGATTGGTGTGATTCAAGATATTGATGCACTTGGTAAAGTATGTAGAGCGGAAAAAATTATTTTTCATGTAGATGCAGCTCAAGCCACAGGTAAAGTAGAGATTGATTTAGAAAAATTACCTGTAGACCTCATGAGTTTTTCGGCTCATAAGACCTACGGGCCCAAAGGTGTAGGCGCTTTATATGTTAGGCGCAAACCTCGTATCAGAATTGAGGCACAAATGCATGGTGGCGGACACGAAAGAGGAATGCGCTCAGGTACTTTAGCTACCCATCAAATTGTTGGGATGGGGGAAGCATTTAGAATAGCCAGGGAAGAAATGGAAACGGAAAATGCTCACATAAAAAAATTGCAATTACGTCTTTTGTCTGGACTCACTGAAATTGAAGAAACATACGTAAATGGTGATATAGAAAAAAGGGTTCCACACAACCTCAATATTAGCTTTAATTATGTTGAAGGCGAGTCTCTTATTATGGCAATAAAAGGTATCGCGGTTTCAAGTGGTTCTGCTTGCACTTCAGCAAGTCTTGAGCCAAGTTATGTATTAAGAGCTCTGGGCAGGTCGGATGAATTAGCCCATAGTTCAATAAGGTTTTCAATTGGTCGATTTACTAAAGAATCAGATATTGACTATGCAATTGAGCTTTTAAAAGAGAAAATAGGTAGGCTTAGAGAATTATCACCTCTTTGGGAGATGTTTCAAGATGGTGTAGATTTAGAAAAGGTAGAATGGGCAGAACATTAAAATTTTTAGGAGAAATTTATTATGGCTTATAGCGATAAAGTATTAGATCATTACGAAAACCCAAGAAATGTTGGTTCTTTTGATAAAGAAGATCCAACAGTTGGGACTGGTATGGTTGGCGCACCTGCTTGTGGCGACGTTATGAAACTACAAATTAAAGTAGGTGAAAATGGAATTATTGAAGATGCTAAATTTAAAACATATGGATGTGGCTCAGCTATTGCATCAAGTTCGCTTGTTACAGAAATGCTTAAAGGCCGAACTCTAGATGAGGCACAAGCCATAAAGAATACTTCTATAGTTGAAGAATTAGCATTGCCTCCAGTTAAAATTCATTGTTCAGTTTTAGCAGAAGATGCAATTAAAGCAGCGGTAGCTGACCTTAAATCTAAGAAAAAATAATGGCTATATCGATAACAGAAAAAGCTGCGGAAAGAGCTCAAAAATATCTTAAATCAAGAGGTAAAGGTATTGGCTTGAAATTAGGAGTTAAAACTACCGGCTGTTC
>ENA-OSJC01001695-OSJC01001695.1-marine-metagenome-genome-assembly--contig:-NODE-1695-length-17602-cov-3.347218_pt1 | contig 17602 bp, 16 predicted proteins | sample MGYA00237885_ERZ534234 | MGnify/ENA primary metagenome ERZ534234 (study PRJEB26413, sample SAMN06343907) | marine metagenome | isolation source: coastal waters | place: Atlantic Ocean: West Antarctic... | reverse complement strand
TGTAGTCTTTTTAAACGTAGAAACGGAGATTCGTCCTAGTTCGTTATTTCTTAGTTTTCTCATAAAAAGTTCTATCTTTAAACGCTTATAGTAAACAACAGTAAAACTAACTGAAAAATTCTAAAATTTGGCAAAATCTACCACCAAAAAGGTAACACCATTAATGAAGCAGTACAATGCTATCAAGGAAAAATATCCGGATGCAATGTTGCTTTTCCGTGTTGGTGACTTTTATGAGACCTTTGGTGAGGATGCTAAAAAAGCGGCTGGTGTTCTAGGAATTATTCTCACCAAAAGGGGTGCTGGGAGTGAAACTGAAACAGCTTTAGCGGGGTTTCCATATCATTCTTTAAACACCTACTTGCCAAAATTGGTAAAGGCAGGAATGCGAGTTGCTATTTGTGATCAGCTAGAGAATCCAAAAATGACAAAAACCATTGTAAAACGTGGTGTTACAGAGCTAATAACTCCCGGTGTTTCTTTAAATGACGAAGTATTGCAATCTAAATCTAATAATTTTTTAGCTGCTGTTCATTTTGGAAAACGATTATTAGGTGTTTCTTTTTTAGATGTTTCTACAGGTGAATATCTTCTAGCTCAAGGAAACGAAGAATATATTGATAAGTTGTTGCAAAACTTTAGCCCTTCTGAGGTATTGGTGCAAAAACAATTCAAACAGCGATTTAAAGAACTATTTGACGATCGGTTTTATACTTTTTTTTTAGACGATTGGGTGTTTCAAAAAGAGTATGGTGTTGAAACCTTGCACAATCATTTTGGTGTAAATTCTTTACAGGGTTTTGGAGTTCAAGAAATGCCTGAAGGAATTGTTGCCGCAGGCGCAGTCTTATATTATTTATCAGAAACACAGCACAACAAACTACAGCATATTCAAAATATTAGCAGAATTGCAGAAGATAAGTATGTTTGGATGGATCGTTTTACGGTTCGTAACCTAGAGTTATATCATTCTACATCTCATAATGCAGTTACCCTATTAAACGTTATCGATAAAACAATTTCTCCTATGGGAGGGCGCTTGTTAAAACGGTGGTTGGCACTTCCATTAAAAAGTGCTGAAAAAATTCATTACAGACATGAGTTAGTGAAGTACTGTATTGAAAATGATGATTTCTTAGAAACAATTCAATATCAATTACAACAGATTAGCGACATAGAGCGCTTAATTTCAAAGGTGGCCACCGGAAAAGTTTCTCCTAGAGAAACAGTCTTATTAAAAAACTCTTTACAAGCAATTTTACCAATTAAAGAAAAGGCATTAGATAGTAAAAACAGCTCCATTAATGCCTTAGGAAATAACATCTTAGACTGTTCTGAAGTTATTTTAAAAATTGAAACTATTTTATTTAATGATGCTCCTGTTAACATTAACAAAGGAGGCGCTATCGCACATGGTGTTTCTAAAGAATTAGATGATTTAAGAGCTATTTCTAATTCTGGAAAAGAGTACTTAGATAGCATGCTTGCTAGAGAAAGTGAACGAACAGCAATTCCTAGCTTAAAAATATCTTTTAACAATGTTTTTGGCTATTATATTGAGGTTAGAAACACGCATAAAGATAAGGTTCCTGAAGAGTGGATTAGAAAACAAACTCTGGTAAATGCCGAAAGATACATTACAGAAGAACTCAAAGAATATGAGACAAAAATTCTAGGTGCCGAGGAAAAAATTCAAGAACTAGAGCAGCTCTTATTTGCAGAGTTAGTTCAACATATTATTCAATTTGTACAACCTGTTCAGCAAAACGCACAAACAGTTGCACAGATAGATTGTTTGTTGTCTTTTGCTATATTGGCTATTTCTAACAATTATGTTCGTCCTGTTGTAGATGAAAGCACCGAAATAGAAATTAAAAACGGTCGTCATCCTGTTATAGAAAAGCAATTGCCTATTGGTGAAGAATATATTGCAAATGACCTTGTGCTAAATAGAAATCAGCAACAAATTATTATGATTACTGGGCCAAATATGTCTGGTAAATCTGCCATTCTTAGACAGACAGCGCTCATTGTTTTGTTAGCGCAAATGGGTAGTTATGTTCCTGCACAGAACGCAAGAATTGGTGTGGTTGATAAAATATTTACCAGAGTAGGAGCAAGCGATAATATTTCTATGGGCGAATCTACTTTTATGGTAGAAATGAATGAAACGGCCTCAATTCTTAACAATATTTCTGAAAGAAGTTTGGTTTTGTTAGATGAAATTGGAAGAGGAACCTCTACGTATGATGGCATTTCTATTGCTTGGGCCATTGCAGAATATTTACACGAACATCCTTCTAAAGCAAAAACATTATTTGCAACGCATTATCATGAATTAAACGAAATGACCACCACTTTTGAGCGCATCAAAAATTTTAATGTTTCTGTAAAAGAGCTCAAAGACACCATTATTTTCTTGCGTAAATTGGTTGCTGGAGGAAGCAATCACAGTTTTGGAATTCATGTAGCAAAGTTAGCCGGAATGCCTAATCAAGTAATTCATAGAGCTTCAAAAATACTAAAGCAGTTAGAGAAAAACCAAACAGGTGAAGGGGTAAAAGAAACATTAAAAGAGGCGCAGCAAGACGATATGCAACTGAGCTTTTTTCAATTAGATGATCCTTTGCTAGAAAACTTGCGAGATGAAATTTTGTCAACCAATTTAGACACCTTAACACCTATTGAAGCCCTGATGAAATTGAATGAAATAAAGCGCATGTTGATAAAAAAATAATTGCAATAACAGTTCTATAATTATTCTGTTTTTTATATTCAATCTTTGTTATCTTTGTTGTCTTATGTTAGGAACTTTTTTATTTATTGGTGGTCCAGAAATTTTTATTATCATTCTTATTGTGGTAATGGTTTTTGGCGCTGACAAAATTCCTGAGATTGCACGAGGTCTCGGCAAAGGTATACGTCAAGTAAAAGATGCTACCAATGATATTAAAAAAGAAATTAATGACAGTGCAAAAGGCCAAGGAATAGACACCGATTTAACAAAAGATATCAAAAAAGAAATTAGTGATGTAAAAGAAAGCCTGGACAAAATGACGGGGCCAATTAAAAGAAGTCTTTAGACTTACGCAAAAGTTTTTTAGTTTTACCTAGAAATGTTTCGCTTAGAATAAAGAAGTACAACAATCATAACCTTTTACTTAACTCTACTGATGGTAAGGCCGTCTCTAATTGGCAACAAGACCGTTTCTATTCTTTTGTCTGTATTCAATAATTTGTTGTATTCTAAAAGAGCTTTCGTGTCTTGATCTTTAGGGTCTAATTTCTCTACAACCTTACCACTCCATAAAACATTATCAGATAAAATAACTCCTCCTTTGTTCATTTTATCAATAATTAAATGAAAATAATTACTATAATTAGATTTATCTGCATCAATAAAAACTAGGTCAAACTTCTTGTGTATGGTAGGAATAATTTCTAATGCTAGCCCTACGTGTTGAATGATTTTATTTCGGAATCCTGATTTTTCAAAATATTTGTTTTGTAAATCTGCTAGCTCTTCATTTTTATCGATGGTATCTATACTTGCATGTTCTTGCAAGCCTTCTGCAATACAAATAGCAGAATACCCGGTATACGTGCCTATTTCTAAAATGTTTTTTGGTTGAATTAGTTTGGAAATCATAGAGAGCACTCGTCCTTGGAAAGCACCACTTAACATTCTAGGATTTACTACTTTTTGCCAAGTTTCTTTGGTAAGTTCTTGTAAGATTTGTGGCTCTTTTTGAGAATGAGATACTGAATAATCATCTATTTTTTCAGGCAGAAAGTTCATACTATGTTATACATTTTGTTTTTCAAGCTCTTTTCTTAAAACTTTTTTTTCTTGATGAGTCATACATAAAGAGTCTTGTTTTCTTTTAGTGTTTGTTGCTTTGCTCTTGTACAGCTTTGTTAATAGTACATTCTGTTTTGTATACATTACACAGATTTTACAACCAATAAAATGAATTTGTAATTTTATTTTATCGAAAAAAGACGCTTCTCCATACTGACTTTTATCACAGATAGTCGTTGCTTGATTACACGTTATGTTTAGTTTTTTAAACATTCTCTAATTATTAAACCAATTATCTTCTAAACATTTTCTCAGCTGCATTCTTGCTCGGTGTATAATTACCCAAAGGTTTGACGAGCTAATGCCCAGTTCCTTACAAATTACCTCTGTGTCTATTTCTTGAATCGTTTTCATTCTAAAAACCATCGCATATTTTTTAGGTAATTTATCTACACACAAATCTATCTGATGTTGTAGCTCTTTATTTTCTATTTTTTTTTCTACTTCATTATCCCAAGATTGAGGAACTCTTTCTTCTATCCAATCACCTTCATTTTCACCATCATTGTAGAAATTCATTCGAACCTCTGCTTGTCCTTTTTTAGAGTTCTTTTTTCTGTAATGATCTATGATTTTTCTTTTTAGAATAGAAATTAACCAGGTTCTTTCGGTTGCTTTTCCTTCAAAATTTTTTGCTGATTTTAGCCCCGAAAAAAAGGTTTCTTGAACCAAGTCTTTTGAAATCTCATGATTATTAATCCTCACAGTAGTATATCTAAATAGATAATCAGAGTAATTATCTATCCATTTCGCTGGGTCTAATGTATGTGTTATAGGTGTAGGACTGCTCATTGTTTCTAAATCTCAAATATACATTATTTTTTAACTGCTATATTCGGCTGTAAGCCTCACCAATTAAAAATGAGGGGGCCAAAAACTCTTAATTTTTTACCTCAAAACCTACCGTCTTTTTATCTACTAATTAAACTAGATTCATATCTATTGATATTTAGTACTTTTACAAAACCTTAATTAATATCATTATGTCTGTAGCTAAAAAGCAATACAAAAGAATTACTACCAAGTCTCTGGTAGAAATGAAAGCAAATGGAGAAAAAATATCTATGTTAACGGCATATGACTTTACCATGGCTAAGATTGTTGATGGCGCTGGAATTGATGTCATCCTTGTTGGAGATTCGGCATCTAATGTAATGGCTGGTCACGAAACAACGTTACCTATTACTTTAAATGAAATGATTTATCACGCTAGCTCTGTTGTAAGAGCAGTAGAGCGTTCTTTGGTTGTCGTAGATTTACCTTTTGGAAGCTATCAATCAGACCCCAAGGAAGCCCTTCGCTCTGCTATTAGAATTATGAAAGAAAGCGGTGGTCACTCTATTAAAGTTGAAGGAGGGAAAGAAATTAAAGAATCTATTAAACGCATTTTAAATGCAGGTATACCTGTTATGGGTCATTTAGGCTTAACTCCTCAATCTATCTACAAGTTTGGCACCTACACCGTGAGGGCTAAAGAAGAAGAAGAGGCCGAAAAATTACTAGAAGACGCCTTAATGCTTGAAAGGCTGGGTTGTTTTGCTTTAGTTTTAGAAAAAGTTCCAGCTGCTTTAGCTGAAAAAGTAGCCAAATCAATTTCTATTCCTGTCATAGGAATTGGGGCTGGTAGTGGTGTAGATGGGCAAGTGCTAGTAACACACGATATGTTAGGAATGACTCATGAATTTCACCCTAGATTTCTAAGAAGGTACTTAGATTTGTACTCAGAAATGACCACTGCTTTTGAAAGCTATATTTCTGATGTAAAAAGCAAAGATTTTCCAAGCGAACAAGAACAATATTAAGGTTTTGAAAATCATTCATTTAGATACAAATCATTCTATTTTACTTAAACAGCTTTCTGCTGCTGGTTTTGAAAACCACCAAGACTACACCTCTTCAAAAGCTGAGATTGAAAAGAAGATTCACAACTATGACGGCATCATTATTAGAAGTCGGTTTTCTATTGATCAATCTTTTTTAGATAAAGCAACCAACCTTAAATTTATTGGTAGAGTTGGAGCTGGGCTAGAAAATATAGATTGTGATTATGCATACTCTAAAGGTGTTGAGCTTATTGCAGCTCCTGAGGGAAATAGAAATGCAGTTAGTGAGCATGCCTTAGGAATGTTACTATCTCTTTTTAACAAACTTAATAAAGCAGACAAAGAGGTTAGAAAAGGTTTGTGGTTGAGAGAAGAAAATAGGGGCATAGAAGTAGATGGAAAAACCATTGGTTTAATTGGTTATGGAAATATGGGAAAGGCTTTTGCAAAAAAACTTCGTGGTTTTGATGTAACTGTTTTGTGTTGTGATATTAGACCTAATGTAGGAGATGAAAATGCAATACAAGTTAGCTTAGGGGAGCTTCAAAAAAAATCAGATATCTTAAGTTTACATGTTCCTGAAACGACACTTACCCACGGCATGATTGATGGTGCTTTTATCAACAATTTTAATAGACCGTTTTGGTTAATTAATACTGCTAGAGGAAAAAATATTGTCACAAAAGACCTCGTTGTAGCTTTAAAATCTGGAAAAATTTTAGGAGCCGCATTAGATGTTTTAGAATATGAAAAATCATCTTTCGAAAACCTATTTACTAACCTTCATTTTCCAGCAGAGTTTGACTATTTAATTACATCAGAAAACACCATACTATCGCCACATGTTGCAGGTTGGACTTTTGAAAGTAATATGAAATTAGCACAAACAATTGTTGATAAGGTCTTAGAGAAATTTAGCTAACGTATCTTTTTATAAACAATCATCAAAGAAAACAATACAAGTAGACTCTCCTAAAGGTTACAATAACCTGCTTACCAAGGAACAAATTTAGATCTTTAAAAAATTTGATTTTATGCTGTATAGGAGCTGGCAATAAAAACACTATTTGTTTGATTTTCAGAACATTATAAAAATATTTAGAATAAAATAAAATAATAGCAGACGGAAGATGATCCTTTTTTATAAATTTGCATCCTAATTACATAACAGATGAAGGTACTATCAGAAAACTCAGCAGAACTTTTAATTTTAGTTTTTTTAATTGTTACTTTTTTACAATCTGGAATTGATAAAATCACAGATTGGAAAGGAAATCTTTCTTTTATTAAAGGTCATTTTAAAAACTCTCCATTAAAAAATTTTGTTCCTTTTCTGTTAGGAGTTATTGTGATCACAGAACTTACCGCAAGTTTGTTTATGATAATTGGTACTTATGAAATTGTCTTGAAAGGAGTTTCTTATTTTGCTTTTCTTGGCCTTCAGCTATCTGCTGTTACTTTAATTTTTCTTTTAATTGGTCAGCGCCTAGCTAAAGACTATCAAGGTGCTATGACTTTAGCTGTCTACTTCATTGTTACCATCTTAGGAATTATGACTCTTCACCAATAATAGTTATTTCTTATATAATAAAACAATATTATAATTGTTTCTTATAATCTTATGGCCCTTAAAGAATGCTTTTAAGCTAGTTCTTTGTTTTTTTATACCTAAGCGCTTATTGTCAAAAAAAAGATGGTTGGCTGTGCTTAAAAAGCTTTTTGTGTGTGTTTTAGCTCATAAATAAGAGAAGAGTACTCTTTTGATTTTAAAGCTTTCATATTTGACGTTAATCCGACAAGAAAGGCCTTTACGTAATTATATGTTCCTTTTTTATTCTTTTCACTTAAAAGTGACACATAAAAAGAATCATATTTCATTGGATGCGTTTTTACTACTTTTAGGTTAACCGTCTCAAATAGTGTTTGAATTGTTTTTTGAGAGAAGTGCCAAAGATGTCTTGGAACATCATAAGCGGCCCAAAACTCTTTATAATAATCGGCGTCATAACTTTTAAAATTTGGAACAGCAACAAACAACTGTCCGTTTTCACTAAGCAAGCTTTTTAAATGATCTATGTTCTCATAGAGATTTGGAACATGCTCTAATACGTGCCACAATGTTATGATATCAAACTTTTTGCCCGCAAAACTATTTATATCCTGCAATAGTTCTAGCCCTTTTTCTTGGGCTTTTTTTCTTGCTTTTAACGTTGGCTCGGTACCAGAAATATTATAACCTAGCTTTTTACAATATAAAAGAAAGTCACCTGTGCCGGCCCCAACATCTAAAATAGTTTGAGTAGCCTTTTCTTTATGAAACAATGATGCTTTTCTTTTAAAAGATCTTTTCTTAACACTATTGTATAATTTATCTAATAGTGCATTTTTTGATTTGTTATGAGATTGATATTCTTTAGAATCATAATATTCATCCAAACTTGGAGGAATTGGCGATGTAACCAACATGTCTAACTTATCGTTTATCATAACCTCATACGTTTCACCTGAAACTAAGTGATCTTTACAGTTTAAAAAAGGAACGGACCCGTTATGAAGTTCTTTTTCTTTCATTCTTTCTTAAGTGATGTTCCATGTGGAACATTAATAATTTCTTCTGTTAACGACCCATATGAACCAATAATACAGAAATGTCACTTGGTGATACACCACTTATTCTGCTGGCTTGAGATATGGTTACTGGTTGTATTTTACTTAATTTTTCTTTAGCCTCATGAGATAAAGAGTTTACTTTATTATAATTAAAGGTTTGTGGTATAACAACATTCTCTAACCTATTTAACTTATCTGCGTTAGCGCGTTCTTTATCAATATATCCAGAATACTTAAGGTGTATTTCAACTTGTTCTAAAATTGTTATGTCTATTTCCTCTAAAACAAAAAAAGCTTGAAGCGGTTCTAGATCTTTAAAGTCTGATAAAGAAAGTTGAGGTCTTGCCGCAATCTTATAGAGTTTAACAGATTGATGAATTAGTGACAGGTCTTTACGTGCTAAAATTGGATTAATCTGTTCTTTGGTGACACTGGTTTCCTCTAAAAACTTAATCAACTTGGCGGTTTTTAGTCTTTTTAAATTCACTTTTTTTAAGCGATCTTCAGAAGCTAAACCAATTTTATGTCCTAACGGAGTCAGTCTTAGGTCTGCATTATCTTGTCTTAAAAGCGTTCGGTACTCTGCCCTAGAGGTAAACATCCTGTATGGTTCATCTGTACCCTTAGTGATCAAGTCATCAATTAAAACACCTATATATGCCTCACTTCTTTTAAGAATAAAAGGGTCTTTGCATTGTATTTTGTGTGCGGCATTTACACCAGCCATTAAGCCTTGTGCAGCTGCTTCTTCATAACCCGTGGTACCGTTAATCTGACCAGCAAAGAAAAGGTTTTCAACTAATTTTGTTTCTAATGAATGTTTTAATTGTGTAGGCGGAAAATAGTCATACTCTATAGCATAACCATATCTAAAAAACTTAACATTTTCAAATCCAGGTATATGTCTTATGGCTTTGTCTTGTATGTCTTCTGGCATAGAGGTAGAAAAACCATTAACATAAATTTCAACAGTGGTCCAGCCCTCGGGTTCTACAAAAACCTGATGTCTGTCTTTGGTGGCAAATCGATCAATTTTATCTTCTATAGAAGGGCAATACCTTGGCCCTATAGATTGAATTCTTCCGTTAAACATTGGCGATCTGTCAAAACCCTCTCTAAGTATATCATGAACTTTTGAGTTTGTGTGGGTTAGATAACAAGAACGTTGCTTAACTAAGGGCTTTGTGTCTAAATATGAGAATGTTTCTGTCTTGACATCTCCTGGTTGTTCTTCCATTTTGGAGTAGTCTAAAGATCTTCCATCTACCCTGGGTGGAGTTCCTGTTTTCATTCGTCCAGACTCGAAACCTTTTAAAACTAAATCTTCTGTAATACCTGTTGAAGAACCTTCACCTGCCCTTCCTCCTCCAAAGGTTTTCTCACCAATATGAATGAGGCCATTTAGAAATGTGCCAGCAGTAACAATAACTGTCTTTGCCTTAATCTCTAATCCTAAAACAGTTTTTACACCAGATATTTTTGAACCATCAAAAAGAAGGCCGTTAACAGAATCTTGATAAAAATCTAAGTTTTCTGTGTTTTCTAACATGTTTCTCCAAGTTTCAGCAAACATCATTCTATCAGATTGAGCTCTTGGGCTCCACATAGCAGGCCCTTTAGACTTGTTAAGCATTTTAAACTGAATAGCAGTTTTGTCTGTAACAACTCCGCTGTAGCCTCCTAAGGCATCTATTTCTCTAATAATTTGGCCCTTAGCAATACCTCCCATGGCAGGATTGCAGCTCATTTGTGCAATATTCTGAAGATTCATTGTAATAAGTAGTGTTGAGGCACCCATATTTGCACTGGCTGCCGCAGCCTCACTTCCGGCGTGGCCCCCGCCTATTACAATTACATCGTATGTTGTGTCAAATAAACTCATTGTTGTTTCACGTGGAACAATACTTAAAAACTTGATTTCTAGTTATTTAAAAAAATAAATAGTGTTGTTTTCTTTAAGTCTCATTACCTTTTTTTCTTCTGTTGTTTTGTCTTTATAACCCATATAATGCAACACACCATGAATCATAACTCTTCTTAGCTCGTTTTCAAATGTAACGTTATATTTTTCTGCATTATCTGAAACACGCTCAATAGATATATAAATGTCTCCGTTAATCTGCTTGCCAAGAGAATAATCAAAACTTATAATATCTGTAAAAGAATCGTGTTTAAGGAACTCTTTGTTTATGTGATTGAGATATGTATCATCACAAAATATATAATTAATTTCTCCAATGACAAAGCCTTCTGAAACAACAACGCGCTCAATCCATGTGGTGGTTTTAGCTTCGTTATGTAAGTTAAATGTAGTTTCAGAATTAAATGTGATCACTCTTTAATTTTTTTAGAAAAATACTTTTGCACCTTCTTTTCAAAATCTTGATGCAAAGGTAATGATTGTCTATTTAATATCTCCATTTGATTATAAAACTGCTTTTTAAATTGTAGTTCTTTTAATTGTTTATTATGATAAGTAGAAGAGTTCGTATTTGATTTTCTTTTTTTATCTTTTCCTTGCTCAAAAGCTGCTTTGTCTAATTTTAATAATTCGTACTCTAGTTGTTGCATTCTTTGGATTGTTACTTGATGAAACCCTTTTTCAAGAATATCATTCTCTAACTGCTCCATGGTTTTTAAAACCTTTTTAGCTTTATCGTTATTTTCACCCCCTTGTTTTAAAGCTTCATTAAGCTGCCCTCTCAATATATTTTGTTGTTGGTATAGTTTAAATAACTCACCGTTTAATTGTTCTTTACCAAATTTATTACCACCCTTCTCTCCTTGTTCTCCTTCTTTTTTTCCTTTTCCACCGTCTTTTTTTCCGTTCTTATTTTTAAATCCTTTTTTTAACTGTTCTGAGAGTCCTTTTTGTTTTTCAATTAAAGTAGGCAAACTAAAAGAGCTTCCTTTCGCTTTTTTTCCAGAAGCACTCATGTTATTTTGCATATCATTTAAAAGATTGCTAAATAAATCAGCTAAATTATTAACAGCAGTCATTACATACTGTTGATTAGACCCAGCAACGTCAAATCTATTTTGTGATAAGTTTTCTAGCGATGCATCTAAATTATAATGGGTGTTAGATAGTTCTGTTTGAATATTTGAGGATAATACGGGAAGCCTCATAGATAAAACAAATAAACTGTCATCAATATGTTCAAAATAGGTTTTTAATTCATTTTGGTTTTTTAATTCTTTTCCAAAATCAGGATGCCTGACTGAAATCTTATTAAATTTAACAAGTAAATCTTCTTGCTTGAAAGAAAAAGTAATAAGGTTTTCTAATATCTTTCTTAAATCTTCTATATTTTCATCGATGGAATTTTCTTGTATATCAGATATTGCTTGTTGCATTTTCTGACTCATTTGTTGCATTTTTTTTGATGCTTTTTTTTGTGACTTCTGTGCCGCTTTCTCTTGCTTATTCTGTAAGTTTTCTTCAGATTTAGATAAAGCTTGTTTTATTTCTTCAGATTCCTCTTGCTGTTGAGGTATGTTCATAGGTTCTTTTAATTTTTCATTATCCTTGGCCAACTCCTCTAGTTCTTTTGAAATTTCATTAAACTCATTCCCAATCTTTTCTTGTTCTTCTAACCCTTTTTCGTTATTGTTTTTTAAGGAATCTTGTTTTTTAGATAAATTTTCTAGTTTCTTGGCTAATTGGAGTGTTTTTTCTTCAACATAAAAGCGCTTCGTCAATTCTAATATTCTTTCTAAACTTCTTTCTTGTTGTTTGTTTTGTTGTGCTAATTGTTTGACTTTTTTAACCAACTCTTCTTTATTGAGTTTATCTGCAATTTTTTGAAGCTCATCTAGTAATTTCTTTTGTTTGTTTAGGGTTAAAAGTTCCTCTATTCGTTTCTTAAGTTGTTGTTTCTTGTTTTGTAATGATTCGGTTTCTTCTGTCTTTTGCTCCAGCGATTGCTGAAGGTTTTCTGTTTGCCGCTCCATCATTTGTTCATATTGTTTTTGTCTGCGCAGAAACTCGTCAACTTTTTTCTTATCACTCCAGTTAATGTCTTTTTTATTCTGAAGTTCTTGCTGTATTTTTTGAAGTGTTTCCTTCTGTTGTTCTTGATTTAGAATAGCATTTTCAAGATTTTGAATTGTCTCTTTTTGATCTTTTAATTGCTCTTGATTAAACTCCTCGTTGGTTTGCTTCCTGTATTTAAATTTCTTGCTATTGGTTTTTTTATTACCATGAATTGCATCATTATCTGAAACCTGAAAATAAAGTTCATAATCAACTCCTTTTTCAAGTATTAATTGTTTGGGAAATTCATAAAAAAAAGTTTGAATGTTGGCTTTGGTAATATCCAATAAAAAACTCATTTTTTGAGAAGGGGTATCCTGATTATAATAAATGACCTTTAATGTGTTAATTCCATAATCATCTGAAACCTGTCCAGCAAACTGTGCATTTTCAACGTTAACGCTATCAATATTAGATTGTACAATTATTGACGGAAACTCGTCTACAATAACTCTTAGATTGAAAGAAAGTTTTTCAAAATCTTGTAGATGCTTATTTGAAGAACTAATATTATAATCCATGTTTTTTAGCACCGTCTTCTTGTAGGTAAAGTTGTTTTGGATAGTTTCAAGAAAGTAATCTCTTCTTTTATTTTCTGTAAAAGAAACGCTATCAGACTGATAAGCAACAACATCCCATCTTATTTTTGTTCCTTCAGGAACGAGAAGGTTTCCCGTATTTTCAACCTTTTCATCTTTTTTGTTGGTATATCCGGGATACTCTAAATTAATGACAAGGTTTTGAATAAGGGGTGTTTTTATAAGCTCAAGAGAATACAGCTTGGAGATTACGTTCTCTGACTTAAACTGAAAATCTAAAGGAGCAACTACATTTGTAAAAGTGAAAGAAAAAATACCTTTTGCCGTTTCTTGCATGAAATACCCTTGTTTGTTATATAAAACTTTCACTTCTTCTGGAACAACAACACCTTTGGTTGATAGAGAAACGGTATATGAGCTTCCTTCAATTACACGTAAATTCTCTGTTACTAAGTGAAAAGAAAAAGGTGCTGGAGGAACAAATACAACTTTTGGATTTATAACCCTTGTTAAACTGTTGTATAGCTCAACATCTATTCCTGATAAAGAAGAAAGAAGCCATATAAATATTGGAAATATTAAGTATTTTAAGTAGACAACATTCTTCTTAAAATCTACCGCTTTTGTAAACTGAACAGGAAGTAATTCTAACGATTTTTGTTGAATACTGGCCAATATAAGATCTGTTTCTTTTTGTTCCTTTTTTAGTTGTAAAATATTTAGCAACTTATCTTGAACCTCAGGAAAGTGGTCTCCAATAATTTTAGAAGATTCAAACTCATTAATGCCTTTTTTAAGCTTAATTAATTGAGTGATGGGAGTAATAATGAATTTAAAAAATAAAAATAATTCTATAAAAATAAAAATAAGGAACAAAATTGTTCTATAACTGGGTTGTAACCATAAAAAGTATTCCACGTATATCGTAAAAATAAAATATAAAACACCTAATAGGCTAAACAAAAGACTTCCTTTAATAAGCTCATTTGTGTAGTACTTTTTATAGAAAAAAGATAGTTTCTGTTCTATGTTTAAAAAAGCATTCATAAACCAATAAAAATAAGGTATTTAAAAGAGCTATAGAAAGATTTATTGTTAAAGATTTATTTACTGGAGCTCTATTGCAATTTGCTTTTTTTATCTAACATTAGAAAAGTATCTTTGTTGCTTAAATTTATTTGTTAATGATGTCTAATGTTCGTGTTCGTTTTGCTCCTAGTCCAACAGGACCTCTCCATATAGGAGGGGTAAGAACTGCTTTATATAATTATTTGTTTGCTAAAAAGCACGATGGTGTTTTTATTTTAAGAATAGAAGATACAGACCAAACAAGATACGTTGCTAATGCGGAAAAATATATTACAGATGCGCTAGACTGGTGCCGTATCCCTTTTGATGAAGGCCCCGGTAAAAATGAAAAATTTGGGCCTTATCGTCAGTCCGAAAGAAAAGAACTGTACAAAGAGTATGCAAACACTTTAATTAAAAAAGGAAAAGCATATTACGCTTTTGACACTTCTGATGAGTTAAATGCTCACAGGAAACAACATGAGGAGGCGGGAAAAACCTTTATTTATAACTGGCACAATAGAGAAAAAGGACGATTAGTGAATTCTTTAATTTTAACTGAGCAGGCTACTAAAAAAAGAGTAGAAAATGGCGATAACTATGTTATTCGTTTTAAAACACCTCAAGACGAAACATTAATTTTAAAGGATGAAATTAGGGGGTCTATTACTATAGATACAAACACACTAGATGATAAGGTTTTATTTAAGTCAGATGGAATGCCAACGTATCATTTAGCAAATATTGTGGACGATTATTTAATGAAAATTAGTCATGTAATTCGTGGTGAGGAGTGGTTACCATCAATGCCCTTACATGTATTATTATACAGTGCTTTTGGGTGGGACGCACCAAAGTTTGCTCACCTTCCGCTTATTTTAAAGCCTATAGGTAAAGGAAAGCTTAGTAAAAGAGATGGAGACAAATTAGGTTTTCCTGTATTTCCATTAGCGTATACAAATGAAGAAACAGGGGGTGTTTCTCTTGGCTACAAAGAAAGTGGTTATTTTTCTGACGCTTTTATAAATATGCTCTCTTTATTGGGCTGGAACCCAGGTACAGAAAAAGAACTTTTTTCAATAGAAGAATTAATTACTACTTTTGATTTATCTAGAGTAAGTAAATCTGGTGCTAAATTTAGCTTAGATAAAACGAACTGGTTTAACCAACAATACCTTCAGAAAAAAACAGCTGCTGAATTAGCACTTTTATTCTCTGTTATTTTAAAAAACAAAAAAATTAACCCCTCTGAAAGCTATGTAGAAAAAGTTGTTTCCTTGATAAAGGAAAGGGCTGTATTTGTAAAAGATTTTTGGAGTTTAAGTAGTTACTTCTTTAAAACTCCAGAAGATTACGATGTAAAAGCCTCTAAAAAACAATGGAAAGAAGGCACAAGCGCCTTAATGAACGAATTAATAATAGTACTAGCTTCTATAGATGATTTTTCCTCTAAAACAATTGAAGAAACAGTAAAGAGCTGGATTTCTTCTAAAGAAATTGGTTTTGGTAAAATAATGCAACCTCTTCGTTTGGCTATTGTTGGCGAAATGAAAGGTCCTCATTTATTTGATATCATAGATATGATTGGAAAAGATGAGGCAGTTCTACGTATTAAAAAAATAATAAAAACACTATCATGATGAAACACATCTTTTTTATTTCAATTATTTTATTTTCTATAACAGCCGAAGCACAATATAACTCACAATACAACAGAAGGCAAAGTATGCAGCCAAGGCAGCCAAGAGCCGCTCAACAACCCAGAGCGCCAAAAATTGATGTTGAAAAAGCGGTTGGACTTACTTTTTATAATATAGAAAAAGTTGCTAAAAAGATAGGTGTTAAAAAATCTTCTGAAACTTTTGATAAACTAGCATCAATTTTTAATTCTTTTAATAGAGAATTAAAACAAGTTAAAAGAATTAATACTTTTTTGTTTTCTGAAGGAAAATCTAAAATGGAGGCTGCTCAAAAAGAAGCAATGAAAAACAGAGACTTTAGCGCACTTCAAAAAGCCAATAAAGAAGTAACAGAGTCTTTTAAACCTATTATAAAGGTTATTGAAGAAAAAGAAGAAAAATTAGATACAGAAATAGAAAAGATGTTAACGGATAAGCAACAGAAAAAATGGGTAAAATATAAAACAAACCTAAAGAAAAAATAAAAATTTTGTAACATTTTCTTTATTTTACGTCTTGTTAATAGAAACTTGTTTTAGCACCCTTTTTTATTAATTATTAACTTTTAAAAACAACACTATGGGCTCATTATTTTTACCGATTATTTTAGGACTTATTATTTTTATACTTTATGGAGCTGTTTTTATTGTAAAGCAACAAACAGCGGCTATTATTGAAACTTTTGGGCGTTTTAGCAGTGTTAAACAATCTGGACTGCATGTAAAAATTCCTTTTGTTCAAAGAATTTCTGGCAGATTAAGTCTAAAAATTCAACAATTAGATGTTATTATTGAGACAAAAACACTAGATGATGTATTTGTGAAGCTAAAAGTTTCGGTTCAGTTTAAAGTTATTAAGGAAAAAGTAAGTGATGCTTTTTATAAGTTAGACTATCCTCATGATCAAATAACATCCTATGTTTTTGATGTGGTTCGTGCAGAAGTTCCTAAAATGAAATTAGACGATGTTTTTGTAAAAAAAGATGATGTTGCTATTGCTGTTAAGTCTGAACTAAATGATGCAATGATGGACTACGGATATGATATTATTAAAACACTGGTTACAGATATAGACCCAGATGCTCAGGTAAAAGCAGCAATGAACAGAATTAATGCCGCAGATAGAGAAAAGACCGCTGCTCAATATGAAGGAGATGCTGCTCGTATTTTAATTGTTGAAAAAGCAAAAGCAGAAGCAGAAAGCAAAAGGCTTCAGGGTATGGGTATTGCAGACCAAAGAAGAGAAATTGCTCGAGGATTAGAAGAGTCTGTTGAGGTGTTAAACAAGGTGGGTATTAATTCACAAGAAGCCTCTGCTTTAATTGTAGTAACGCAACACTATGATACCTTGCAATCTATTGGTCAAGAAACAAACAGTAATTTAATTTTACTCCCAAACTCTCCACAGGCTGGAAGTCAAATGTTAAATGATATGGTAGCAAGTTTTACCGCTAGTAATCAAATAGGAGAGGCAATGAAAAACAACAAGAAGAAATTAGACAAACAGTAAATGATCTTATCAACAACAAACAATATTGATGGTAGGCCTGTAAAAGATTATTTAGGAATTGTTACAGGAGAAACTATTATAGGTGCTAATATTTTTAAAGATTTTTTTGCAAGCATAAGAGATGTTATTGGCGGTAGGTCTGGTTCTTATGAAAAAGTTCTCCGTGAGGCAAAAGACACCGCGTTAAAAGAAATGACTGAAAATGCCGTTAGAATGAATGCAGATGCAATTATTGGTATTGATTTAGATTATGAAACCGTTGGTTCTAAAGGAGGAATGTTAATGGTTGCTGCCTCTGGTACCGCTATTAAGTTATAAAAAAAAACCAAAGAATTTATCTTTGGTTTTTTTTTATTATTTTTTTTCTTCTAATTTTTCTTCTTCCTTTTCCTCTTCTTTAGAAGCTTTTTTAAATTCCTTTATTCCGCCTCCTAAGCCTTTCATTAATTCTGGTATTTTTTTTCCACCAAAGAATA
>ENA-OSJC01001690-OSJC01001690.1-marine-metagenome-genome-assembly--contig:-NODE-1690-length-17640-cov-10.486193_pt1 | contig 17640 bp, 15 predicted proteins | sample MGYA00237885_ERZ534234 | MGnify/ENA primary metagenome ERZ534234 (study PRJEB26413, sample SAMN06343907) | marine metagenome | isolation source: coastal waters | place: Atlantic Ocean: West Antarctic... | reverse complement strand
TTATTTTATAGAGCGTACAGAAAATTTGCTGAATTACTACACGATGATCACTTTACTGTTAAATTTAGATTAAAAGCAGGAGATATTTTCTCATTTAATAATCTAAGAATCCTTCATGGAAGAACAGAATTTGATCCAAACTCTGGCCACCGCCACCTTCAAGGCTATTATATGGACCGCGATGAAATAAAAGGTAGATTGAATTATCTTGAGCAAAAATAAGTTTAGTTTAATTACTTCTAAGAATACTTGCTACTTCCTTATCAGATATTGAGCCAATAATATTATTGTCATCATCAACAATACTTAAAGCAGCTCTAGTCTCTAAAATAGTTGGTAAACAAGACTCAATACTATCATTCATATTTATTTTAGGAGCATCATTGAGTTGATTATTTGTATTCATAATTGATTTAACTTTTAGTACTTTTGCTCTATTAACATCTTGTACAAACTTAGCTACATAATCATCAGCAGGATTAAGAATTATATCTTCAGGTTTACCATTTTGAACAAGCTTACCACCATTTAATATTGCAATACTATCACCTAACTTAAGTGCCTCATCTAAATCATGAGTAATAAAAACAATTGTTTTCTTTAAATTTTTTTGAAGATCAAGAAGCTGGTCTTGCATATCTGATCGTATCAAAGGATCTAACGCACTAAAGGCTTCATCCATTAATAAAATATCTGGATCGGTTGCAAGCGCTCTAGCTAATCCCACTCTTTGTTGCATTCCACCTGAAAGTTGATTTGGAAATTTAAATTCAAATCCATTAAGTCCAACTTTATCAATCCAATACATTGCTGTCTCATTAGATTCAGATTTATCTACTCCTTTTATACTCAAGCCTAATTTTACATTTTCAATAATATTTTGATGTGGAAATAATCCAAAGCGTTGAAACACCATGCCCGTTCTAGTTCTTCTAAAATCAAGTAATTCATTTTTATCAAACTGAGTAACATCTTGGTTATCTACTAAAACTACACCTTCAGTCGGCTCAATAAGTCTATTGATATGTCTAATTAAAGTAGATTTTCCTGAACCAGAAAGACCCATGACAACCTGAATTGACTGATCATATATATCTAAATTAATATTATCTAGCCCTAGGACATGGTTGTGCTTAGCTAAAAGCTCATCTTTATCAGTACCGTCTCTAACTACTTGGATAAAATTTTTAGCTTTAGGGCCAAAAATTTTATATAAATTTTCTATCTTAATTTTAATTTTATTCACGAGAGCCTGCTCTGTGTTGTTGAAGTCTCTTGCCAAATGATTGTGAAACCCTATCAAATATAACAGCTAAAACCACAATAGCGAAACCATTAAGAAGTCCCATTGTTAAATATTGGTTTGATATTGCCTTCAATACAGGTTGTCCCAATCCTCTAACACCAATCATTGAAGCTATAACAACCATAGCTAATGCCATCATTATGGTTTGATTGATACCTGCAAAAATAGTTGGCAACGCTAAAGGTAATTGTACGCGAAATAGTTTTTGTATTCGATTTGCACCAAATGCATCTGCGGCTTCTAATACTTCTTTATCAACTTCTCTAATACCTAAATCAGTCAATCTTATCATAGGTGGAATTGCGTAAATAATAATTGCCAAAAGACCTGGAATTTTACCTATACCCAAAAGCATTACAACAGGGATTAAATATACAAAACTGGGCATAGTTTGCATTATGTCTAAAATTGGAACAACTGCAGATCTAACTCTATCTGATCCTGACATTAGTATTCCTATAGGAATTCCTAATCCGATAGCAAGGAGAGTGCAAACTCCAATAATACTTACAGTAGACATAGTATCTTGCCACATTCCAAAATAGGCTATGAAAAGAAAAGCTGCTAAAGATCCTACTGTTAAATAAATACTTCTACTTCCATAATAAATTAACAATAGAAATACCATTATGACTATTGGCCAAGGGGTATTTTGAAGTAATTTTTCTAAGTTAACCAAGAAATATAATACTGGGTCAAAAAAAGACTCTATGGAATCGCCATATGCTCTAGAAAATTGTCGAAAAGCTCCATCAATAGCTTTTTTGAAAGCCAGATAATCTACTTTTCCCATTTTTGGAAATACTGTTAGAAATTCAGGTATATTCATTTTGAAATTGATTTGATTGAAAGGATAGCGGGCTAACTATAGCCCGCTATTTGTCTTTAGTTATTATAGTGCTGATTGTATTTTAGCTTTAGCTGAGCTATCTACCCAGTCATGCCATTCACTATAATTTGACAGGAAATGCATTGCTGCATCTTCACCAGTTGCCTGGTTGTCTTCTTTCCACGCCAATAATGCATTTATCGTACTATTAGGAAGCGCTCTTTTGACAATATAGTCCATGCCAACTCCTGCTTCTTTTTTAAAACGATCAGTTACAACAGTATAAACTGAAGAAACTACCCATGAATTTTTCTGAGGGTCCGCACAATCTTCTTGAGATGTACAGGTGTTCCACTCATCATTGTCATGTGGTACATCAAAGCTTAGTTTTTTCATTGGATACTTACCAAGAATTGCTGTAGGCGCCCAGTAGTAACCGAACCAGCCTTCTTTTTGATCGTAAGCTTTAGAAATAGCTCCAGATAAACCTGCTCCAGAGCCTGGATCAACAAGTCTGAAACCTTTAGCTTCAGCACCAAATGCCCTAAATAGATTATTAGTACTTAATTGACAGTTCCAACCTGAAGGACAAGTATAAAGTGCAGCACCGTCACCCTCTGGGTGCGGGAAAAGATCAGCACGATTTAATGCATCTTCTACAGTTTGAATGTCTGGATTGGCATCAGCAATATACTGAGGTATCCACCAGCCTTCTTCACCTGTGTCAGAGAAAACCTCTGCGGCATAATGAAGTCTACCTTCTTCAGTAGCGGCATCAAGCGCAATTCTTACTGCATTAATCCATAATTCTGGTGCAACATCCGGCTCACCTTTTTCCATCATTGAAGTAGCAGTTGGCATAGTAGATCCTGGAACTAATTCCACTTCACAGCCATAACCATTTTCTAGTACTACTTTATCGATATGAGCAAGCATTTCTGCAGATGCCCAATTCATCTCGGCAACAGTTATAGATCCACATGCTGCATTTGCTTGAGTTGAAAAAGCTCCTAAGCCCATAGCAAAAACAACTGAGATCATTGATTTTTTAAAAAAATTCATTTTTTTAACTCCTAGTTTTTTATTTATTATATAATTGAAGCACATAAAAATAGCTCGATCCAGCCCTAATAAAATATTTTTATTTTAAATTTTAAAAATGTTAATAATTTTAAATTTTATTTGTTAACTATATGATTTAAATATCTTTTCCTGAATAGTGCAACTCGACAATAGGTGCGCTTAATATGAATACTGCCCCTATCGCTTCTCTAAAAGATATCAATTCATTGGCTAAAAGATAAGCAGAAATAAATCCTATAAGAACTTCTGTCATCATTAATACACCAGCTCTTCCTGGGTCGACTTGATCTGAACCCATTACATTTAGCCAATACGCAGGTATTATCCAGATTAAAGCCATTGCAATTATAAGAATTAAGTTTTCTGATATTATAGACATCTGGAATCCACTTAAAGTTTGTCCGTCTGGTAGAAGTGTTGCAAGCAATATAAAAATAGCACCAAATAAAATACATAGGGCAGTTGTAACATTAACATCTAATTCATCATTAACTCTTAACATAGTTGCGCCTAAGGACCATATTATACCAGCGGCTATTCCATAGAAATCTGCAGCTGAATTTGGAAGAAAATTTCCTTGATCAATGCCATTCATTATAAACAAACCAGTAAATCCAGCGGTGATAGAAAAACCTCTATAATAAGTTAGAGGTTTTTTTAAAAAATAGACTTCAATAAGTGTGCTCCAAACTGAGGTAAGGTAAAAAAAGAGAATAGTTCTGCCGACATTACCACGAAGTAAGCCTTCATTATATAAACACATGGCAGCTCCACCTGAGACTGCAGCTATCAGTGTTAAATAGATATTTTTTTTAGAGAATAAGTTAATCTTTTTGTATGAAATTATGAAAAGTATTGTTGCAGCTATTAAAAAACTAATAACAATTGGCATGGCATTGTTATCACCATATTCGTTTAGAAGTCGAAGTGGGTACCACCACGTTCCCCAGAGAATAGTAGAGTACATGATAGCATAATTAGGATTAATATTTTTAAACATTACGTATTTATATACTATAGTTATAATATTTGGTAAATTTGAATAATTAAAATGAATAATTATAGTTATATAATCATTGGCGCTGGTTCGGCTGGCTGTGTATTGGCAAACCGACTATCTAAAAATCCTGATCATAAAGTCTTGCTTATTGAGTCTGGTCCATCTGATAAGACATGGAAAACTGCTATGCCAGCAGCACTTTTATATACTATGCATGATCCAAAATATAATTACCTCTATAATACTGAACCTGAGACTTACATGAATAATAGAAAAATGTTTTGTCCACGAGCGAAAATGCTTGGTGGTTGTTCATCTCATAATGGGATGGTTCATGTTAGAGGTAATGCTATGGATTTTGAAAATTGGGCTCAACTCGGTTTACCTGAATGGAATTATGCAAATGTTTTACCTTATTTCCAAAAGTCAGAAAATATTGATGGCCTGTCAAAAGAATTCAGGGGCAGTCAAGGTCCTCTAAAATTATCAAGATCTGAAAATGGAAACATCTTAACAAAAGTTTATCTGGAAGCTGCAGCTCAAGCAGGGCATGAAATAAACAATGATATGAATGGCTATAAACAAGAAGGTTTTGGATTAATGGACACTACAATTTTCAAAGGGAAACGACAGAGCACAAGTAATACTTATTTACACCCAGTCTCAAATAGAAAGAATCTAACTATTAAAACTAATTTAAACGTAAAAAAAATAATCATAGAAAATGGGAAAGCTACAGGTGTTGAGTGTATAAGTAATAATAATCTAGTAAGTTTTTATTCAGAAAAAGAGGTCTTACTGTCAGCGGGATCAATAAACTCTCCTCAAATATTAATGCTATCAGGCATCGGTCCCAACCAACACCTATCTAAAAATAATATTGATATAAAGCAAGATCTTGAGGGAGTTGGGCAAAATTTACAAGATCATCTTGAAACATATGTTCAATACGAATGTAAAAAACCTGTAACATTATTTAATGAATACAATCCTATTAAGATGGCGCTTACTGGAATTGAATGGTTCTTATTCAAAACTGGCACCGCTGCATACTCTAACTTAGAAACAGGTGGTTTCGTGAGAAGTAATAATTTAGTTGATTATCCAAATATTCAATATCATTTTTTTCCTTCATTAGTTCTAGATCATGGAAGAACTAATCCTGATCGCCATGCCTTCCAAGCTCATGTAGGTCCAATGCGTCCAACAAGTAGAGGTGAGATAAAATTAAGATCAACTGACCCAAGTACTGCACCTTCAATCAGATTTAATTATATGCAAACAGAACATGATCTAATTGAAATGAGAGAAGGCATAAGATTAGCTCGTGAAATATTCCAGCAAAAAGCATTCGATGAATACCGAGGAAAAGAAATGAATCCAGGGAATCTTAATTCAGATGAAGAACTAAATGAGTTTATAAGAAATAGAGGTGATACGGCCTACCATCCTTGTGGTACTTGTAAAATGGGAAAAGATAGTGCGTCAGTAGTGAATGAAAAATTGCAAGTATATGGAGTTGAAAATTTAAGAGTTGTCGATGCTTCCATTATGCCTAAAATTATTACTGGTAACTTGAATGCTGCGACAGTAATGATTGCTGAAAAAGCTGCTGATTACATATTGGATAATTCAATGGCAGCTAATAATGTTGAATTTTATAGGGCTAGTTAATATTCACTTAATTCTAAATTCTTTGATCATTTTTCCATTTTTAATAGAAAATATACCAATAAAATCTTCATCATTAATTGTATAGTAGATTGTTACAGTTTCACTATTACTGTTTACGTTGTTAACTTCCGCATTATCAGGCAATTTAATATTAGTTGGAGCATTTATACTTGAGTTATCACTTGTGAATAATGCTTCATCACTTATTCTATAAATGATCGTAGAAATAATAACTATAACACCAACAATAATTAAGGCACCCATGAATATAACAAGATACTTTAATCCTCTAAAATTATTTTGATTTTCAGACATGAATAGTAAAATGCATCATCTTGAAGTAAATGTAAATAAATACATTGGTTATAGATTAGACAAATTTGTAGCTGAGAAACTTCCAAATATAAGTCGTTCTAAAATCAAAACTTTAATTAATAAGGGTTACATTACAGTAAATAAAATAAAAAGAGATCCTGATCATAAGCTTGGGTTGAATGATAAAATTTCTATTGATCAAAAAAATGAGGAAAGCTCAAAGCTATTAGGAGAAAATATTATACTTAATATTGTATTTGAGGATGAAGATCTTTTAGTAATTGATAAGCCTGCTGGACTAGTAGTGCATCCTGGTGCTGGCAATAAGAGTGGAACATTAGTTAATGCTCTAATTCATTACTGTGGAAGTAGCTTATCGACAGTTGGAGATGGAAAAAGACCAGGCATTGTTCATCGAATTGATAAGGACACTAGTGGTTTACTTGTTGTTGCTAAAAATGATGCAGCACATTTAAATCTAGCTAAACAATTTGAAAATCATTCTGTTAGTAGAAAATATTTAGCTCTTTGCTGGGGGAAATTAAAACCTAGTTCTGGAAAATTAGTTTCATTAATATCTCGAAGCAATAAAAATAGAATTAAGATGATGTCTTCCAAAATAAAGGGCAAAGAAGCAATTACAAATTATAAAACTTTAGAAACTTATGTTGATAAAAAAGGTGACTCTTTTGCATCTTTGGTTGAATGCAAATTAGAAACCGGAAGAACGCACCAGATTAGAGTTCACTTAACTGAGAAAGGTAACCCAATCATTGGTGATAAAGTTTATGGTAGAACTCCTATGCTTAAATATAGAAATTTAAGTCCATCAATTCAGGATCTAATTAAAGATTTGCCAGGACAAGCTTTACATGCATATTTTTTAGGATTTAATCATCCTACTAAAAATAAAATTATTGAATTTCAGTCACTTAAACCTGAATACTTGAGTAATTTGATTAATTCTATTAAGAATTAGGCCTATTGAAATTAGTAAAATAAACCCAATATATTAAATAATGAATAATAATGTGAATTTACCATCTTTATCAAATGAAGGGAGTCTTACTCACTACCTTCAGCAAATAAAGAAATTTCCCATGCTTTCTCAAAAAGAAGAAATATCTTTAGCTAGAAAATGGATTAAAAAAGGTGACACAGATGCAGCCCATAAATTAGTAACCAGCCACCTACGTTTAGTTGCAAGAATTGCAATGGGTTACAAGGGTTATGGCTTACCAATTACAGAGTTAATCTCTGAGGGAAATATTGGATTGATGCAAGCTGTAAAAAAATATGATCCAGAAAAAGGATTTAGACTTTCAACGTATGCAATGTGGTGGATAAGAGCTGCAATACAAGAGTATGTACTTAAATCTTGGAGCTTAGTTAAAATTGGAACTACTGCTGCTCAAAAAAAATTATTTTTTAATCTTAAAAAAATTAAAAATCAACTTACTAGCTATAACGACGGATCTTTAAAGCCTGATCAAGTTAAAGAAATTGCAGAAAGACTTGATGTTACAGAAGCAGAAGTTTCGGATATGGAAGGAAGAATGTCTGGTACCGACTATTCACTAAATGCAGTTGTATCTGAAGACGGTGTAAGTGAATGGCAAGATTGGTTAGTTGATGAAGATGCTGATCAGGAAGTTAAACTTGCTGAAAGAGAAGAATTATCAAAAAGAAAAAGCTTACTATCTAAAGCCATTAATATTCTGAACGAACGTGAACAGAATATTATAAGTGCTAGAAAATTATCTGAAGTACCTAAAACTTTGGAAGAATTAAGCAAGACCTATAAGATTAGCAGAGAAAGAGTAAGGCAGATTGAAGAGAAGGCTTTTGCTAAACTTCAATTAGAAATGGTAAATCTTGCTAAAGAAACTCGATTAATTCCAGCTTAGGCAAATACATCATTTAATAAAATTGTATCTTCTCTTTTGGGGCTAGTAGAAACCAAGTCTATTTTAGCGCCTATTAAATTACTTATTCTATTAATATAATTAATTGCTTTCTCAGGAAGGTCTTCTAATTTTTGACAACCAGCAGTTACAGAATTCCAGCCTTCAATTTCTTCATAAATAGGTTTAATGTTTGCTTGATCAAACTCTGAGCTTGGAAAATAATCTATTTTTACTCCATTAAGCTCATATCCAATACAAACTTTAAGTACTTCAAAAGTATCTAAAACATCTAATTTTGTTAATGCGATTCCATTAATACCAGCTTGTTGTACAGCTTGTTCAACTAAAACAGCATCAAACCAGCCACACCTTCTTTTCCTGTTTGTTACCGTGCCAAATTCATGTCCTATTTCTCCAAGTTTTTGACCAATTTCATTATCTTCTTCTGTTGGGAACGGACCTGATCCTACTCGCGTTGTGTAAGCTTTAGTAATACCCATTACATGATTGATTCTATTTGGGTTCAACCCACTACCAATTGCAGCATAACTAGAATGGGTATTTGAAGACGTAACAAATGGATATGAACCATGATCTACATCTAGCAAAAAACCTTGAGCACCTTCAAATAAAATTTTGTTATCTGGTTTATTTATCTCTCTAGATATTTCAATAATTGATTTTGCATATATCTTTATTTCTTGCCCCAAATTATAAATTTCATCAGTAACTTGAATAGCGTCATATTCATCTTCACTATACCCACGCATCAAAGCATTGTGATGATTTAATAAGTTATCTACTTTTAGCTTCAAATGTTCTTTATCAAATAAATCACAGACTCTTACTGATCTTCTGGCCACCTTATCTTCATAGGCAGGTCCAATCCCTCGTTTTGTTGTTCCAATCTTGTCTTTTCCTGCATTAATTTCTCTTAGTTCATCAAGTTTCTGGTGAAGAGGTAAAATTATTGAAGCTTTATCTGAAATTGTTAAATTTTTGGGAGTGATTTTTATATCTCGGTCAGTTAAACCTTTAATTTCATTAATAAGTGCTCTTAAGTCCAAGACTACACCATTTCCAATAATTGATTTTTTGTCTGAACGTAAAATACCAGATGGTAATAGATTTAGTTTATAAGTCTCACCATCAATAACTAAAGTATGGCCTGCATTGTGACCTCCTTGAAATCTAACTACAACGTCAGCTTTACTTGATAACCAATCGACAATTTTACCCTTGCCCTCATCGCCCCATTGAGAGCCTATAACTACTACACCTGTCATTTAAAACCTTTTATAATTTTGTAAAAAAAGAATCAACTTCTGCGACAACCTTATCAAGAATTGAAGAATCTTTACACTCTATCATTACCCTTAATAAAGATTCTGTTCCAGACATTCTAACAAAAATTCTACCTTCACTTCCAAGCATATCTTTACAGTTATTAATCATTTTGATTGTGTGATCTGCCTTCAAAACTTTGCTATCATTTATATTAAAGTTTATTAATTTTTGAGGTATGGGATCAAAAACATTGAGTGTTTTGCTAGATAATTGATTTTTCTCAATTACAATTCGTAGCACCTGAAGTGCTGCAATCATTCCATCGCCAGTTTCAATAAAATCTCTGAGAATAATATGACCTGATTGTTCTCCTCCAATATTAGCATCTATATCTAACATCATTTCTTTTACATATCTGTCTCCTACATTTGCTCTATGTAGCGTTATATTATTATCTCTTAAGATATTCTCTAAACCAAGATTTGACATTTCCGTTGCAACAATTGCGTTCGTTGAAAGCTGATTATATTTTTTCCAATGCAAAGCTAAAAGTGCAAGGATTTGATCACCATCAATTATTTTACCTTTTTCATCACAAATAATTACTCTATCACCATCGCCATCTAGACAAATTCCAATATCTGCTTTTTCCTCAACTACTTTCTTTGCCATATTTTCAGGTTGGGTGGATCCACATTCATGATTAATATTAGTACCGTTTGGATCAACACCGATAGCTATAACTTCAGCTCCAAGTTCCCATAATATAATTGGTGCAGATTTATATGCTGCGCCATTCGCACAATCTAATACGATTTTTATTCCCTCTAAGTTAATTTTTTTTGGAAATGTATTTTTTTGAAACTCAATATATCTAGCATTGGCATCTTCTAGTCGCTTAGCCCTTCCCATTTTTTCTGGGCTAACTAAGTGCTCTTCAATGTTTGAATCCATTAACTTCTCAATCTCATATTCAGTTTCATCAGATAGTTTATTGCCATGTTTATCAAAAATTTTAATCCCATTGTCTTTATATGAATTATGAGAAGCTGATATCATAACTCCTAGATCGGCACGCATAGATTTTGCAAGCATTGCGACTCCTGGAGTTGGTATAGGTCCAAGTAATAGAACATCTAATCCCATTGACAATAAACCTGAGGTTAATGATTGTTCAATAGTGTAACCTGATAATCTAGTATCTTTACCTATTACTACTCTGTGTTTATGTTCGCCCTTAGTAAATAATTTACCTAAAGACATACCCAATCGCATCATTGTTAAGCCATTAAGCTTATAGCTGTTAGATACTGCACGTATTCCATCTGTACCAAAATATTTTTTTTGCATTTTTGTAATGATTATAATTTATTAAAAACCTTTATCGCCTGAGAGGTCTCAAACACATCATGCACTCTAAAAACTTGAACACCTTGAGATAGTGCATAGATAACTGTTGATAAAGAACCGCCCAATCTTTTTTCTTCTAAAGCATTTTTATCAAGTTTACCAATAAAAGTTTTTCTTGATGAACCTAATAACACAGGACAACCCAAAGAATGAAGTAATGCAATGTTAGATATTAGACTCAAATTTTGTTTCACAGTTTTACCAAAGCCAATTCCCGGATCTAATATTATAGATTGTCTATTAATTTTCTTACGCTCACATATAGCAATCTTCTTTTTAAAAAAATCGTATACGTCTAGTAATACGTTTTCATAATTAATATTTGATTGCATTGTTTTGGGATTTTTTATCGAATGCATCAGTACAAATGGTATTTTATTTTTTTTTATTAAATCAATTGATTTGCTACTATATCTCAATCCTGACACATCATTAATTAGATCAATATTATTTTTTATTCCTGCTCTCATAACGTCAGGCTTTCGTGTATCAAGTGAGATAATAGTTTTTTTATTTTTACTTTTTAGTTTTTTTATTGCTGGAATGACCCTGGCGATTTCAACTTTACTTACAATTGTTGTTGCACCAGGCCTTGTAGATTCCCCACCAATATCAATAATATCCGCACCATCTTTTATCATTTGTGATGCATGGGCTGTACTTTTATCTAAGTTATTAAATTTCCCACCATCTGAAAAACTGTCAGGTGTTACATTCAATATGCCCATAATTTTCGGCCGATTAAAGTCTATTGAAGCTATCTTTTTTCTAGGGGCGGTAATGTTTTTAATCTGATCTAAGACAGACTTTAACTCTTCTTTTTTTAATGAGCTTAAATCTTCTAACTTTAAAAATTTATTATCTATCTTATCTTTTTTTCTAGTAATTATTTCAATAGTATCAAAAAATAAGTTTGAAGAACCTAATTTTTTATAATCATTAGAAGTTTTATTTTTCTTAGAAAAAATTGGGCGCACGTAATAATTCATTTCGCCCTAATATCCTACAACAGATTTAAGATGTCTGTGGTTTTGGCTTTAAGTCTGGATTAACAGTCGGTTTAGACTTGCCACTTTTTGGAACTGAAGGCCCAGCATTTTTGATTTCATCTTCTGGGTTTGCTCTATTAATAGTTCCAGTTTTTAGTAGCTCTTTAATTTCTGCTAGCTCTAAAGTTTCATATTCAATTAAACCTTTTGCTAGAGTGTGAAGATCATCAATTTTAGTATTTAAAATTTGTTTTGTTTTTTCATATGATTCATCAACAAGTTTTTTAATTTCTGAATCAATAGTTTTAGCAGTTTCTTCAGAGACATTCTTATGTTTTTGTACCGATCTTCCTAAGAAAACCTCTTCATCATTTTCAGCATATAATATTGGGCCAAGAGTATCACTCATACCAAATTGCGTAACCATTTCTCTTGCTGTTTTGGTGACTTGTTGTATATCGCTTGACGCACCTGATGTAACCTTATCGCGACCAAAAATTATTTCTTCCGCAACTCTTCCACCAAGCGCACTTACCATTCTGGCCTCATATTCTTCTCTAGTAACTGAAATAATATCTTTTTCCGGTAAGTACATTACCATTCCTAGTGCTCTACCCCTTGGTATAATTGTTGCTTTATGAATTGGCATAGAAGCTGGTAGGTTTAAAGAACATAATGCATGACCCGCTTCATGATAGGCGGTCAGTTTAATTTCATCTTCTGTCATTACTGCAGATCTTCTTTCGGTACCAAAAGCAACTTTGTCTCTAGACTCCTCAAAGTCAATCATTGTAACAATTTTTTTATTCTTTCTCGCGGCAAGTAAAGCAGATTCATTTACTAAATTTGCTAGATCTGCACCAGAAAATCCTGGTGTACCTCTGGCAACAGTTCTAATATTTACATCCGGAGCGAATGTAATCTTTTTCATGTGAACTTTTAATATAGCTTCTCTACCAACTAAATCAGGGCTAGGCACTACAATCTGTCTATCAAATCTTCCGGGTCTAAGTAATGCAGGATCAAGAACATCGGGTCTATTTGTTGCTGCAACTATAATAACACCTTCTTGAGCATCAAACCCATCCATTTCAACTAATATTTGATTTAATGTTTGCTCTCTTTCATCATTGCCACCGCCTAAACCAGCTCCTCGACTTCTTCCTACAGCATCAATTTCATCAATAAATATGATACATGGTGCGTGTTTTCTTCCTTGTTCAAACATGTCTCTTACACGAGATGCGCCCACCCCAACAAACATTTCAACAAAATCAGAACCTGAAATACTAAAGAATGGAACATTAGCTTCACCGGCAACAGCTCTAGCTAATAAGGTTTTACCAGTCCCTGGTGATCCTACTAATAGTGCTCCTTTTGGAATTCTGCCTCCGAGTTTTTGAAATTTTCTTGGATCTTTTAAGAATTCAACAATTTCAACTAACTCTTCTTTTGATTCATCTACACCGGCAACGTCATTAAATGTAATCTTGTTTTTATTTTCATTTAAAAGCTTGGCTTTTGATTTTCCAAAACCCATAGCTCCACCTTTGCCACCCTGCATTTGTCGCATAAAGAATACCCATACTCCAATAAGTAAGAGCATAGGAAACCAAGAGATTAAAATTCCCAGAATAGAAAACCCATCATCAAGAGGTGCTGCGGAAATATTAACACCCATGTTAGTTAATTTTTCTACTAGAGTTGGATCATTGACTGCGTAAGTTTTAAATTTTCTTCCATCTGAGAAATTTCCAGAAACATTATTACCACGAATAGTAACATCGTTTACAGATCCATTCTTAACATTCTCTAAAAACTGAGAATAAGTTAAATCTAGGGTATTGGCAGTGTTACTGGCATTAGGATTGAATAGATTAAATAATCCAATTATAATTAAGCCAATAAAGAGCCAGAGAACTATGTTTTTTATATTCATGATTTCAAAATAATATTAATATATATGTAATAACTAATTCGATACTTACAAGAAATATAGTAAACCAAATAAATTATATAAATCAATAGCTTATTGATGGAATTACTCCCTTAGCTGTGAATGAATATCAATTAACTCATATTTTTTAATAGACTTAATATTTTTGTCTGAATAATTAATGTCTGGTACGGCAATTAATTTTTTACCTTTCCATATACTTAAATGTGAAGGTGGGTAAATGTCTTTGATTAATTTATTACCATATCTTTTGGGCACTGATTTTATTCCATTTTCTCCGAGGTACTGAATAGATAATCCTTTAGCATAATCATTTTTCATAGTTACCTTGTATTGTTCATTCCAAATAAAATTACTTGATACAATTTTAGTAACACAAAGTTTTCTAGTTACTTCAGGTAAAAATAGTATTTCTTTTTTTTCTTTTTTAACTAAACACCCAGCTATTGTTAGACTTTTAAAATTATTTTTAAAAATAAAATCTAATAGATTCAAAATATTTTTAGATCTTGGAGTATTCTTTCCTTTTCCAATAAATATAAGAAGTTTTGATAAAGATCTAAATTTTACTTCTTCAGGCAATGGCTTGAATTGATCTATTAATATAGATATTACCCCTCTACTGTTAATCTTAATAAAACTTTTCAGTGATGAGTTAATCAAATAGTTAATTGAATTATTTGCTTCCTTTAGATTTTTGATGGTATTTAAAAGCCTTTTATTATTTAATCCTTCATTGATTAGATGACTAGAAACCTTACGTACTCTTGATCGATCAAAATTATTATCAGTATTGGTTGGATCCAATATATATTTTTGTTTTTCGTTTGCTAAATAAGAAATTAAAGATTTTTTTGGATATTTTAATAAAGGTCGTAAAATATTTACCTTACTCTTTTTAAAATTAAATTTTTCTTGAAGGGACCCTAACCCTTTAATCCCACTTCCTCGAATAAGACGTAACAAGACATTTTCAACTTGATCGTCCAAATGGTGGCCTGTGAATAGATATCTAATATTTAGTCTTTCACATTCTTTGATTAGAAGTTCATATCTTTTATCTCTTGCATTCGAAAGAATGTTTGAGTTTGGCTTAATATTTTTCCATTTAATTATTTTATGCTTTATTTTTCTTTTTTTAAATTCAGATGCTAGCCATTGCAATTCATCTTTAGATGATTTTCTTAAACCATGATCAATACTAATGGCTTTTAAATCAATACTATTTTCTAAAGAAAATTTTTGTAGCAATATAGTTAAAGCTAAACTATCTGGACCTCCAGACACAGCGACAGCAATTTTTTTACCGAGCTTAAATTTTAAGAGACTTTTAAAAAAATCTTGCTCTAATATTGGATCAAAAGATTTTGATTTTTTTGGTTTAATTAACTTTACAGCCATTTCTCTGAATCTCAATATCACCTCTGTCTAGAATAGATTGCTCTGTTTCTGGATAGCTAATTCTTAACTTAGCTAGAGAAGCACATCCTTGTTCTAATTGGCCCATTTTAACTAACGAAATTCCCAATTTTAATAGTCCACTTGGTGCCTTGGGACTATCTGAATGATTTTGATATAATGATAAATAATTTTTTGCAGCATCTTTAAAGTTTTCTCTTACATAGTAAGTTTCTGCAAGCCAAAAATATGAATTTGATAAAAGCTTCCCATCTTTAGATATTTTAATAAATTCTTTTAAGGCACCTTCTGCACCTTCATAATCACCTGAAGTTAGCAAGTTTATACTAAAGTTATATTGTTCAATTTCTGAGCCTTCTGGTAGAATTAATAATTCTGGCTTCTTGTCTTCAACCAAAATCAAGCTTTCTTGATCAATAGTATCTGTAATTTCTTGCTCACCAGCAACAGTATTATTTTCTTCTAATGGCACTGCAAGAGTGCCAAGATTTTTTGGAGCTAGGTCATAATCTACAACTTCGTTCTCAGTTGATACTAATTCTTGATTATTTTTATTGGAAGTGGCGACATTTACATCTGAAAATCTCATCTCTGTATCAGCTTTAAAATTATTAAAATTATTGATTAATGTTTGAAGGCTAAATAAAACTTCTTCTATACTACCAGTTAATTCTTGTATCTGGTTTTGAAGTTCAGAGATTTGAATTGATTGTCTTGTTATAATTGATTCATAATCTCCAGCACTAAAATTATTTTGACTAGAATTTGTTTTATTAAATGTAGCTTTTTCTAGAACTTTTATTCTATTTTCTATTGAATTAATTTTTGCGATAATATCGTCAGTTGAATTCGAACTAGCCGTTGAGCTTAATCCAATTATAAAAATAAAACTTAAGATAATTGTTTTAATATTTGAACTAGACATAAAATGACTCATATTTTATTTATAAGTCAAACACAGCTATTTGTCTAAATAAAGGCAAATAGCTGAAGTAAAATTTGATTTTTTGTAATCTTAATTTGTTCTAACTGAAACTGAGCGTCTGTTTTGAGCCCATGCTGTATCATTCGAACCACTTTGTACTGGTCGTTCCTTACCATAACTAATGGTGCTTATTCTATTTGAGCTAATTCCTTGACTCATTAAATAATCTTTTACTGATGAAGCTCTTCTATCGCCTAGTGCTAAGTTATATTCTCTAGTGCCTCTTTCATCTGCATGTCCTTCTATAGCAATTGCAATAGATGGGTTTGCTTTAAGCCATTTTGCTTGCTTATTCAGAGTTGCTTGAGCAGTAGCTGCTAATGAATAACTGTCGTATGCAAAGAAAACTCTATCTGGAACATTTACTGCTAACATTTCAATAGTTTCTGTTCCAACGTAAACTCCTCCAACAACTTGACTTTGACTTTGACTAGTCGATGAAGTTTCTGAAGGTGCGGTTGCACAAGCTGCAAGAAACGAGGTTAATAGGAAAATAGCAAAGAAATTGCTAAATTTTTTAATGCTTTGATTCATTTGTATGTTTTCTCCAAAAATTTAATATTGCCCCTTTTAGTACTCTATTTACTTAATAGTTCCAAGTCTAGATAAAATTAAGTGTATTTTTTAGGTTTTACTGTAGCAAATTAGACCATGATGGATCAGATCCATCTTGAGGTGTATCAATTTTTCTTTCATTAAAACCTGTTAGGTCGATGGACCATAAAGTTGAAGAATGACCTTCGCCAGTGTCATTTGCTGGAGTTTCCCTATAAAAAGTAAGTACTCTTCCATTTGGCGACCAAGAAGGTGCTTCCTGATACCAATTTTCAGTAAGCAATCTTTCTCCCTCTCCATTAGTTCTCATTACTCCAATAGCATAACTACCCTTAAAGTTTTTTGTAAAAGCAATTAAATCTCCTCTTGGTGACCATACTGGAGTTGCATAATTCCCCCCTTTATTGGATATTCTTTTTTGATTTCTACCATCATTATCCATTACATATATTTGCTGACTACCACCTCTATCTGAATTAAAAGTTATTTTTCTTCCGTCTGGAGAATAGCTTGGTGAAGTATCAATTGCTGAATTGGTTGTTAATCTTGTAACAACTCTACTTTTTAAATCCATTACATAAATATCTGAATTTCCATCTTTTGCTAAGCTCATTATAATCTTACTTCCATCTGGAGAAAATCTTGGGGCAAATGTCATGCCAGGAAAGTCTCCGACCACTTCTTGGTTTCCAGTTTCTATATTCAACAAATATACCCTTGGTAGATTCTTAAAATACGAAAGATAAGTAATTTCCTGTTTAACTGGATTAAATCTAGGAGTTAATACTAATTCCTTACCACTAGTTAAGTGACGATGATTTGCACTATCTTGATCCATAATTGCTAATTTTTTAATTCTTTTATTTTTGGGTCCACTTTCTGAAACATACAATATTCTAGTGTCAAAATAACCTTTTTCACCAG
>ENA-OSJC01001688-OSJC01001688.1-marine-metagenome-genome-assembly--contig:-NODE-1688-length-17653-cov-4.379609_pt1 | contig 17653 bp, 9 predicted proteins | sample MGYA00237885_ERZ534234 | MGnify/ENA primary metagenome ERZ534234 (study PRJEB26413, sample SAMN06343907) | marine metagenome | isolation source: coastal waters | place: Atlantic Ocean: West Antarctic... | reverse complement strand
TGCCTGGAACAGGGGGAATTAGATAACCTGATGGTAAATAATAATTTTGAAGTCTAAAGTCCGTCATTAGTATTGCTTTATTTAATGCATATAGAGAAGATGAAGAACTAAAATCTATTGTATCTTCTTCACAGGGACTTGAGATGATATGCTTTTGTAGCGGTGGATAATATTTTATAAAGCTTTTTAAATCATAACGATCCCGATATGGATTTTTTGGATGCATATTAGCTAAGATATGGCGATTTAAGCAAGTATGAACGACTATAACCTGCTTTACAACTATTAAAATAAATAGATTTTAAATCAATAATTAGAATTTTTGTAAAATTGAAATTTAATTATTTACAATAGGTTTTTTATTTAAAGAAGATATGTAAATAGGTTATTTTTTATAGAGTTTATTTTTTCCACATTTGACTTCTTATTTTTAAAGCAGCATATATTATATCTACTCTACTTATAATACCTATGATTTGTCCAGAAATTATTACTGGAAATCTTTTTCTTTTTAATTTTAAAAATTGCGAGGCTGCTTCAAAAATTGTTATATCTGGAGAAATGTAATCTATAGATTTTGTCATATACTTAGATATATTAGTTTTTGCTATAGGCATGTTATAATATTGACTGTCTATGATGTTTTTCATAATGTCACTTTCTGAGATTATTCCAACTAATTTTTTAGATTTATTAATAACTGGTGCTCCTGATATTTTTTTTTCTAACATCTCACTCATAACATCATAAATACAATCAGATTTAAAAAAAGTAGTTACATTTTTACTCATATAATCTTTTACTAGAATATTTTGTACAACTTTTTTAGGTTCTTTATTTAGAGGCTCTTTAAAATTTTTAATTCCCATTTTACATAATTTACAAAAAATAATTGATTATCAAAGAGTTGTAATTGAATTTATTGTCTTTAAAATCTTTAAAAATATTATATGACAGAGATAAAAAATTACTATTTACATATGCATAAAATCATAATATTTCAAAAAATAACGTTAAATATTCCTTGATTTATTTTAAATTACTTTATAAATAAAATTAACTACTATGAAAAAAATATTTATTTTATTCTTTTTGACAAACATTTCTTTTTCTCAATCTCAACAAAAGTTACCTTATTATGAAATTCCTGATTATCCCACTTCCTACACAAGTGGTAATATAATGTCAAGGATGATTGATGGTTTAGGATTTAGATTCTATTGGGCTTCCGAAGGTCTAAGAAATAAAGATTTAAATTATAGAATAACCAATGAATCTAGAACAAGTAGAGAAACTATAGATCACATTTATAACTTATCTGTTTTGATACTTAACAGTCTAAAGGGATTGCCAAACACTGAATCCCCTAATGTAAAATTAGACTTTAATGAAATTAGAAAAGAAATACTACTTAACTTTAAAACTTCTTCAGAAATACTATCAAATTCTGACGATTTATCAATCTATAAAATAATTTTTAATAGAGTTAATAATAAAATTGAATATCCTTTTTGGTTTCAAATAAATGGCCCTATTGAGGATGCAGTCTGGCATTCAGGTCAATTAGCTATGTTACGAAGGGCGTCTGGAAATCCAATCAACCCAAAGGCATCTGTTTTTACCGGAAAAATTAAATAATAAACTGAATACTTATTTTACTTTTATTTCATCAACTTCTTTAAATTGAGAAGCATCTTCTGCTTCAATTTTTGCTCTTAAAACAGGCCAAACTTCCTTGAAAAAAGTATTTGTTTTCACAACAGCAATTCTTAACTCTTCCTTTGCATGATTAAGTAATGTAGTTTCCGTTGAAGTCATACCTTGTTGTCGACTTCTTATATAACCAGATGCATTTCTGATACGCGTCATTACGTTATTTTCTGGATTTCTAACAATACCTTGGCGTTTGTCTACTTTTCCTATATAAAGAGCTGTTAAAGAATCAATCACCTTAGTTTGACTTTTCATTTCTTTAACTAAGGTTTTCATTTCTTCAGATTTATTACTTTTAAATAGTTTTTGATAATCTAAAAGAACTTGTTTACTTTCTGTTAATTGCTTAACCCCGTTTGATGCGATACCCATATAACCTTCTAGTTCTTTTGATGCGCTATATACTTGATCTATGTTTTGTTTATTTACAGTTAATCTTGGGTCGCTTGCTACGATAATATTTTGTTCAGATTGCTTCTCTCCAAAGTTCAGTACCAATCGATATGTTCCTGGTTTAACTTTTACACCGGAAGCTTCTCTTTTAGATTTTGATGGTGTTCTTCTGGGCCTAGAAACACCTTTTTCATCCATACTCCAGTACCAGCGATGAATTCCTTTTTTCTTAGGTGTTTTCTTTTTAAGAGTTCGTATTAACCGATCTCCATCATATATATTAAGTACTAAAGAATCTTTTTTCTTTGTTTTTATTTCTTCTTTACCAGATTCTTTTTTCTCTTTTTTTTGTTTAGATTCATCTTTTTTCTCAACAGGTGGGTCCACATAGTAAGAAATCATAGCTCCAGATTTACGATTAGTTCCCTGATACATGGCATCTGCTCCAAAACGACTCCCTGTTGGCTGCTGATAAGCTGCTAAATAGGCTGTTGGTGGTTCGAATAGTTGCATTGAACTTTCTGTAAGAAGGTTTGGATTTGAAGCTAATGCTCTCAATGGTCTAATGTCATCTAAAACCCAAGCAGCTCTTCCAAATGTTCCAATTACTAAATCATGTTCTCTGCTTTGAATAACTAAGTCTTTTACTGAAACTGTTGGAAAAATTTCAGCATCAAATTTTTCCCATCTTTGACCTGCATTAAGAGATATATAAAGTCCGTCATCTGTTCCTAGAAACATCAAATTTGTATTTATTGGATCTTCAACAATACTTAAGGTATAGTTTTTAACATCAGACTGGTCTACAATGCGTTCCCATGTTTTACCATAATTCTTAGTTCTGTATGCATAGGGCGTATAATTAAACCTCCTGTAATCATTTGCAACTAACAAAGCTTCTCCTTTGTTAGTTTGTGATGCTTTTATTTGAGTAATCCAGCTTCCAGAGGGAAGTCCTTTAAGGTTTTTACTAACATCATTCCAAGTCGTTCCTCCATTTTTAGTGACATGTACGCGTCCATCGTCAGATGCAGCCCATAACATATCTCTTTCTAACACTGATGGTTCGATAACCAATATTGTACAATGATTTTCGGCTCCTGTGGCATCCAAAGTTAATCCGCCACTCTCGCTTTGTTTTTGCTTTTCAGGATCGTTTGTTGTAAGATCTGAAGAAATTACTGACCAAGTTTCACCTTTATCTTTACTTTTATGAACAAATTGACTACCAAAATAAACTGTACTGTTGTCAAAAGGATCTTGTGCTATTGCAGCATTCCAATTAAATCTTAAACGTGTGTCAGGTTCAGGATGTGTTGGTCTAACTATATAATTATTTCCAGTTTTCCAGTCGTAACGAGAAACATATCCTTGTTGACTCATTGCATAACCATAACGCGAATCATCTAAATCAGGTACTACATCAAAACCATCTCCAAAAGCAATTTCTTGCCAATAGGAATTTCTAATTCCCTGTACTTTCCAAATATATGCAGGTCCTCTCCAAGAACCGTTATCTTGCATTCCCCCGTATACATTGTAAGGGAATTCATTATCAACACTGATGTGATAAAATTGAGCAACAGGAATATTTCCAATAAAGCGCCATGTTTTACCTCCATCCCTAGTAATATTTAATCCTCCATCGTTTCCATCAATCATAAAAGATCCGTCTTTTGGGTGAATCCACCAAGCATGATGATCAGGATGTACTCCATTATCAACATTATAAGCAGGCATCAGTTCACTAAAGTTCTTTCCCCCATCTTGTGAAACATTTACATAGGTAAATACTGAAAATACACGGTTTTCATTTTGTGGATCAACTTCAATATCAGAATAATAAAAAGGTCTGTTTCCTATGTCACTTTTGTCATTTATTTTTTTCCATTTAAAACCACCGTCTTCAGATTTGTATAAGGCATTTTTCTTTGACTCAATTAAAGCGTAAATGATGTTTGTTTTATTTGGAGCAATGGCTAAGCCAATTCTTCCAAGATCCCCTTTAGGCAAACCATCATCTTCTGTTTTTTTAGACCACGTTTCTCCTCCGTCAAAACTTATATGCAGACCGCTTCCTGAACCTCCAGACTTAAAAAACCAAGGATCACGTTTATGCTCCCACATTGCAGCAATTAATTTATTTGGATTTGTAGGATCCATAACTAAATCAGCAGTTCCTGTTTTATTATTTATGTATAAAATTTTTGTCCATGATTTTCCTCCATTAGTAGTTTTAAAAACTCCACGTTCTGGATGCTCCCCCCATGGAGATCCGATTGCAGCGGCATATACTATGTTTGGATTGGTAGGATCGATAATGACTTTATGAATATGTCTTGTTTTTTCAAGTCCCATTGATTTCCAGGACTTACCACCATCAAGCGATTTATAAATTCCATACCCACCATTTAAACTGTTTCTTGGATTACCCTCTCCTGTTCCAACCCAAATCACATCTGGATTTGATTGTTGAATAGCAACAGCTCCTATAGAAGCGGTTATCTGGTTATTGAAAATTGGATCCCAGGAAATACCAGCACTAGTTGATTTCCATAGTCCACCAGACGCAGTTCCAACATACATTATATCGGGATTTGAAACTACTACATCGATAGAAGTAATTCTTCCGCTCATTCCCCCTGGTCCAATATTTCGTGGAGCAGCTTCTTTAAGCCATTTGGTTGAAAACTGTTGTGCTCCAATTTGTAGGGCAAAACTCATAAAAAGTATAGAAAATAAATATTTCATAATTATATTTTGATTTTATTAAAAAGATAATAATACTATTAAATATATGATTTTTCTTCTAATTTTCAATAGAAATTGTTTCACAAAAACCATTCAAAGAGTGGGGGAGAAGTACTTTTTAAAATTAATATATTGCTTGAAGATACATTATTTCCAAATTGAAATTTCCTTCTTGTTTGTCTGAGATTTGAAAACCTATAGATCTCATGTTTTCAATTTTAAGTTTTGGTGAAGAGCGAGAATAATAACCCATAAAAGTTGGACTTAAGTCTTCTAAAGGAATTACAACTTCTAACCAACTTCCGTTGGTTGTTTCAAAGTTTGAAGAATAATTAGTAGAACCATATCTTTCGCTCAATCGAAACTTATAAGTTTTCCCATCTCCTTTAACCTTCAGTTTAAATAACTTAATTCCTTTTAAATTAACCTTTCCTAGATCATGTCTGCAAGATGCAAATCCACCATTATTATCTAATGAAACTTCTCCGTCAAATATTAAATTTTCTTCTTTATTTATATACAAAGTTGAAACCGATACTCCTCCCATAACATTGTCATTTACCATTCTCCAATTTTGAATACCTATTTCTTCTTTAGGATTAATAAGATCAATTTTTTGAGAGAATAACGATAATGAAATAAGTAGTAATGGTAGAAGAATTTTCTTCATTTTTTTAAATCATTTTTAATATCCTTCTCAACAACTTTCAAGTATTTTTCTCTTTTTTTTTGGGATACAAAGGGAACGGACCAAAATTGTCTGGTTTTAGTAAATAAAGAAATTCTCCAACCAAAAACAAAAGTATAAACACCCATTACTAACCTTAGTTTTACAGAATTTAGGTATAGTGTAATAACAGGGAGAGAAGGGGCTCCATGTGTTACATAGGTTCTGACTTTTTTGTCCTTCAAAAATGGTTTAGGATAGGCATAAAGCTTGGTAATATTTACAAATTCATAAGCAAATCCAGGTGCAAAAACTTCATCAAAAAATATTTCCATTCTAGGAGTTAATCTAAACCACCAAACAGGGGAAATAAAATAAATTCGTTCACACCAAGTAACCAGGTTTTGGTATTTTTTTATCAATTTAACTCTGGGTCTAGTAAAGCTATCCCTATATAAATCTATAATCTCAATTTCTTCTTTGTTTTTTGTTAATTCATTTTTAATTGTTTTAAAAATTCCACTGTAACAAAAAGAATCTTTATTTGGATGTCCAATTATAATTAAGTTTTTCATTGTTGTAAAATTAATGTATTATTAAATTTAATAAGTTATTTAAATAACAATTTTTAATATGTTTTTAAAGATTATTATATTTAAAATTTTAGCTGAATAAGTAACTATTTTTAAAAAATAATAATTAGATCATTCCCCAGTATTTTATTTTTTTACTTAAATAAAAACAACTGAATTAATAAATAGCGTGTAATTTTTTACCTTTAATGAAATATCTTGCTATAAATGAGACATTTATTTTTTTTGAGTTTTTTGATTTTATTTTTTGGATGTAATTCAAGAACTACTCAAAATGACAAGTTTTCTGATGTCAAATCCCTACAGCTTAAAACTTCTTTTGTAGATTTAAAAAACAAAAAAGTAGATTTAAATTCTTTTAAAGGAAATAAAATTATCGTCAGCCATTGGGCTACCTGGTGTAGACCATGCATAAAAGAGATGCCTGCAATTATAAGAGCTCAAGAAATTTTAAAAAATGATAATATTACTTTTTTATTAGTTTCTGATGAAAATATATTAAGTATAACTAATTTTAAAAATAAAAAAAAATATAATTTAAAGTTTTTAAAATCTGTTCGATCAAATGAAACACTTGGAATTTATTCTTTGCCAACAGCATATATTTTTAATGAACAAGGTATTAAAATAGAGACTATTGTTGGAGCTGTTTCTTGGGATTCTAAACAAATAATAAAAAAATTAAAAACATTGTAATATGAACAAATACATTATCACTTTTATTTTACTGACTATAATTTCCTGCTCAAAAAAAGAGGCTGTTATTGAAGACATTCCATTTTCATTTGAAAAAAATAATGCACAACCTAATTTAGTTTCATCAAATGGTAACTTATCATTATCATGGATTTCTTCTGAGGAAAAAAATAAACCTATCCTCCATATTAGTCATTATAAAAATGGGAAATGGATGAAACCACAAACAATTGCTAAGGGTTCCGATTGGTTTGTTAATTGGGCCGATTTTCCGGCTCATGCAATTAATGAGGATTTAATAATTACAAGTTATTTAAAAAAATCAGCATCAGGAACATATACCTATGATGTTGTTTTAAGCTTACAGGACTTATCTGGAAAAAAAATAAAAGATGATTTTTTATTAAATACAGATGGTGTCAAAGCAGAACATGGTTTTGTTAGTATTATTCCAAGTACTAATAAGGGATTTTTTATTACTTGGTTAGATGGAAGAAATACCATAGAAAAAAAAATGAATGGCGATCACAAACCAATGACAATTCGTTTTGCTGAGATTACTAATAATGGAGATATTATAAATGAAAGCCAACTTGATGCAGCTACTTGTGATTGTTGTCAGACATCAATAGCGAATACTAATAATGGACCTGTGGTTGTTTACAGGGACAGAAGTGAGAAAGAGGTTCGAGATATTTATATCGTTAGAAACATAAATGGAGTCTGGACAACCCCTTTTCCTATACATAATGATGGATGGATAATTAATGGTTGCCCTGTAAATGGTCCTAAAGTTGTAGCTAATTCGTCAAATCTTGCTGTGGCGTGGTTTACGGTGGTTAATACTAATCCTATTGTGAATATTTCTTTTTCAACATCGAACGGGGATTCTTTTGGAACTCCATTAAAACTTAACGACCATGATGCTATAGGTCGTGTAGATGTAGCATTTTTAAATAAAAAGGAAGTAATTGTTAGTTATATGGAATTTGATGAAATTGGAACTTATTTAAAAATTAAAAAAGTTTCAATTGATGGAGTTGTTTCTAAACCAATTTTAATAACTAAAATTGATGGAGGAAGAAATACTGGAGTTCCTCAATTAGAAATTATAAATAATGAAATATTCATTGTGTGGACTATTTCGGAAAATGGAGTAAATCAGCTAAAATCTGTTAAATTAGATTCGAAAAATATTTAGAAGATCCTTACCGATACCTATTTTTTTTAATATTAAAACCTTAGATTTAAATATATTAATTAAGTTTTTTTTAATATCAAATTAATCAATTGTTTGAAATTTAGCATTTTCCGCTTCATTTCCAGTTGTAATAAATACTCTTGAGTTCATTGACACTTCATTAGCATCTACTACAAAAGCTACAATTTTACTTTGTAATGAATAGCTTTTTGGTATTTCATATGTGTAGGATTTTTCATAAACTTCTCCGTTTTTAGATAATGAAGAGTCTATAGGATCCCCATAAAGCGTGCTTATTGAAGCTCTTAAAACATTGTCATGTACAAACCCAACTAGAGGATTAGCTGTTCCATAACCTAGATCAGCATAGTTAGCTTGATTAGCTATCAATCCACTTTCTGTTAAGTAAACTACTAAACTTAAGTTGGATAAATTATAACCAAACCCTACCTTAAATTTTAATTTTAAAGTTCGTCCACTTAAAGAAGACTCTAGAGCTAAACCTAAAACAGAGGGTTTAGTAATTTTATCGGTTATAACTTTATATTGATTTTGTAAACTTAATGATTCATTCCACTTTTTATTTCTGTTATAAATAGCCGTTGGAAAACCCCAACCCGATTCCCAATATTTTCCTCTCATTTCTGCTTCTTTTTCAAAAGAAAACACATCTTGATTATGGATAGCTACAATACTTATTCTTTTTTCAGTTGATTTCCATAAATAATCTAATTTATAAGCTATTCTGGGACACCAACCACACCACGCTCCTGTGTAGTCTTCAATTAAGACATTGGTTTTGTATCTAGTTTCATTTACTTTTTTAATTTCTTCTTTTTTTTCCTCAACAAGCGTATCTCCTGAGCAGGAAAAAAGAAAAAATGAAATAAAAAATATTATATTATATTTCATTTTATTAATTTGTTTTGATAACAAAGATCATCTATTTAAATTATAATAATTAAAAAAATATAAATTAATTAAAAACATCACAGTTTTGAAATATTAAGGGATTAAGTTAAATTTGATTGTTGTATGAAATTTTTTTTTTCTTTATTATTTCTTTCATTGATATCCTTTACAGGACTATCACAAACTATTACTGGAGTAACTTCAACAAAAGAAAATGGTTCCTATAAACAAGGGGAAGTAATTCCTATTAATGTCAATTTCGATGTCAATGTGGATGTTACAGGAATTCCAACTCTTACTTTAGAAACAGGAACTAATGATGTGATAGTTGATTATGTTTCTGGGAGTGGAACCAGCTCTTTATTATTTAATTACACGGTAGAAGCCGACCACGAATCTATTGATTTGAGTTATGTAAATATAAATTCACTTTTTTTTCCTCCAAAAACTTTGGAAAAGAAAAGTAGTACATCACTAGATGGGAATGTTTATGGTGTAAATGTGAAAGGCGATTTTGCCTACGTAAGCGCTTGGACGGCCGGTTTGCATATTGTAGATATTTCTGATCCAACTGATCCAACTAAAGTTAAAACAGTCAATGTTTCAGATGCTAACCCCAATCGTAACGGTACAGCTGCAGTCGATTTTATTGGGGATTTTGCTTATGTTACCAATGCTTATAGTATTGAAATTCTTGATATTTCTAATCCAAGAAATCCAATAAGAGTAAAGACAGTTGATGATTTTCTTTATTCTCGTAATATGACAATAGTTGGCAATGTTGCCTATGTAGCCAACGGAAGATCAGGATTAGCAACTTATGACGTTTCTGATCCAAGAAATCCAGTACTTAAAGGAGTAGTTAAATTACAGGGTGGTCATATGGCACTAGATGTAACAATAAAAGGTAATTTTGCTTACGTATCTGCTCACACAGCTGGTTTACAGGTTATTGATGTTTCAGATATAACTAATCCAACACTTAAAGGTAGATTTAAGGGTACTGGTGTTACATTTTCTGCTGTATTTGTTGGTGATTATTTATATGTATCTGATTCATTTTCTGGTGGTGGGCTCTCAATTTTAGATGTTTCGGATCCAGATGATCCAACAAGAGTAAAAAGTGTTTTAGATATTGATATAATGGATACTAAAATTGTTGGTAATTATGCCTACGTAGCAGTTTGGTCAGGTGGAGTAAAGGTTTATGATGTCACCGCTCCATTGAATCCAGTATTAATTGATGAGATAGATACAGATGGTTCCGCATTTAAGTTACATGTTGATAATAGATACATTTATGTTTCGGATACTAGAGGATCTTTTAAAATTTTAGACTCAGGTGGTGGTGCTATAAGTACAGAAGGTACTACTGAAAATAACGTTTCTTTAATTTTACCATTTCCAGGTGAGACCAATTCCCTTTCAGCAAACAAAGCAATAGTTATAGACAACACCATACCAACTGTAACTAATGTAACTTCTAATATTTCAAACGGTTCCTATAAATTAGGACAGCAAATACCCATTAGAGTCACTTTTAGCGAAACGGTAACCGTTAGCGGAAAACCTACTCTAAACTTAGAGACTGGAACCAATGATGCGGTGGTAGACTATAGTTTTGGTTCTGGAACAGATACATTAATTTTTAATTACACAGTAGCCTCGGATCATAACACCAATGATTTAAACTATGTGAATTCCAATTCGCTTTCAGGAAATATAACAGATCTCGCATTAAACGATGCGGATTTAACATTGTCAGTAACTACAGTTGCTGGTTCTTTAGGGTTTAATAAAGAACTTTTTATAGATGGGGGAATACCGACAGTTACCAACGTAAACTCTACAAAACCAGACGGTCTTTATAAGGAAGGAGATTTAATTCCAGTAACTGTTAGTTTTAGCGAAGAGGTTTTTGTCATTGGAAAACCTACATTGACTTTGGAAACAGGAACCACCGATGCTAAAGTAGAATACAGCTCTGGAACGGGAACCAGTACGTTAAAATTTAACTATACGGTAGCTTCAGGTCACTCCTCTAATGACATAGATTATCTGGCTACTAATTCTCTAGTTTGTCCTGCTCCAGAACTAGGAGCCTCTGTTTCTAAAGTTACGACTGGTGAATCTGAAGGTATTACCATTGTAGGCAATTACGCTTATATTGCCGACGGTAGTTCAGGTTTAGCTATTGTCGATATTTCTGATCCAGCTAGCCCAGGAAATCCTGTTTACAAGGATACAAATGGAACTGCAACAAGCGTTTGTGTGGTAGGTAATTTTGCATATGTAGCAGCTTTTAATGGAGGTTTAGCAATTATTGACATAACGGATCCAACTAACCCAGGAACTCCAATTTATAGGGAAACTATCGGAAATGCTGTTGACGTAACTGTAGTAGGTAATTATGCCTATATAGCGGATAATAATTCTGGTCTCGCGATAATTAATATTTCTAACCCAGCCAGCCCCGGGGAACCTATTAATATGGATACAGATGGTCCAGCTACCAGTGTTTTTGTAAAGGGAACTTATGCATATTTAGCAGATAATAATGCCGGTTTAGCAATTATTAATATTTCCAACCCGTCTAGTCCAGGAGCACCCGTTTATATGAATACCAGTGGATCTGCCTATGGTGTTACTGTTGTTGAAAATTATGCTTACGTAGCTAGTAGAGATTCAGGTTTAGCGATTATTGATATTTCGAATCCAGCAAGTCCAGGAACACCCGTTTATATGAATACCAGTGGATCTGCCCGTAGTGTTACTGTAAGTGGAAATTATGCATATGTGTCCGATTCGTTAGATGGTTTGGCGATTATTGATGTAACAAATCCATCTAACCCTGGAAGTCCTGTTTACTCCGATACTGATTTTGCCAAAGACGCTTCTATTGACGGAACACATGCTTATGTAGCAGATTTTGCCTTAGGTTTAATCATTATTCCATTAAATACAGGTTCTATAAAAGATGCAGCTTTAAATGACGCTAATCTTACTTTGTCCTCTCTTGGAACTGTTGGTTCTTTAGCAGTAAACAAAGATTTAGCCTTAGACACTTCGATTCCAACTGTAACAAATGTAACCTCTAGTAAAGCAAATGGATTTTATAAACAAGGAGATTTAATACCAGTTACTGTTACTTTTAGTGAAGAGGTTAATGTAACAGGAAGTCCAACACTTAGTCTTGAAACAGGAGGAACTGATGCAGTAGTAAACTACAGTACTGGAACTGGAAGTGAAACATTAACCTTTAATTATACTGTAGTAGCTGGTCATGTTTCAAGTCGACTAAATTATGTAGACACTAATTCACTTAAAATAAATAATTCATATAATATATCTGTTTCTGCTATTAATAATGCTGATTATAGATTGATTGGAAAAGATAAAAATGGACTTGTTTTTGCAAGTGATCCCAAATTATCATTTAATGTAGGAGATCAGATTACATTTTCTGTCGGTGCATCAGGTCATCCATATTATTTAAAAACAGCACCAGTCTCTGGAACTGATAACTTAATAAGTGGACTTAACAATAATGGAACAACAAGTGGCTCAATAGTGTGGACACCTAACGCTGTTGGAACATATTATTATCAGTGTTCCCTTCACTCTGCAATGGGTGGAATAATTACAATTTCAGATAATGGTGCTTCCATAAAAGATGTAGCATTAAATAATGCAACTTTAACTTTAGCTGATCCTGGAGCTGCCAATTCACTTTTAGCTAATAAAGCTTTGGTTATAGACACTACAGTTCCAACTGTAACTGCTGTAACTTCCACCAAAACAAATGGTTCTTATAAATTAGGTGATATAATTTCAGTAAATGTTGCTTTTAGTGAAGATGTGAATGTAACGGGTATACCCACTTTAACTTTAGAAACTGGAACCAGTGATGCAGTAGTGAACTATACTTCTAAATCTGCAAGCAATATTTTAAAATTTGATTACACAATAGAAGCTGGCCATAGTTCAAACGATTTAGACTATGTTGCCTCCAATTCCTTAGAACTAAGTTCAGGTACAATAAAAGATACCAGTTTAAATGTCGCCAACTTGACTTTAGCTAGTCCAGCTGCAACAGGTTCACTTGGTGCAAACAAAGACTTAGTAATAAACAATGCACCTGTTGCAGTGGATGATTCCATTACAATAAATGAAGATTCTTCGTTAACTCCTTATAATGTCATAGCAAATGACACAGATGTGGAAGGGTCTGCCTTAACTCTAACTGTAGCTTCTACATCAGGAACGGGAACTGTTGCAGTAAACGCAGATAATAAATCTGTAGATTACACTCCTGCTGCTAATTTTAACGGAACTGAAGTAATTACTTATACGGTCTCGGATGGTAAACTAAGTGATTTAACAGGAAAATTAACCATTATTGTAAACCCTGTAAACGATGCTCCAGTGGCAGTAGACGACAAATTTACAGTTTTAGAAGATTCTGGTTTAACTAGTATTGATGTAATTACAAATGATTCAGATTTAGATGGAGACGCATTAACATTTACAGCAGTTACATCAGGAACAGGAACTATTTTAGTAAACGCAGATAATAAGTCTGTAGATTATACACCAGCTGCTAACTTTTTTGGAACCGAAGTGATTACTTACATAATTTCAGACGGGACACTAAATGCTTCAGGAACATTAACTATTACTGTAACACCTGTAAATGATGCTCCAGTTGCTGTGGATGATTCTATTACAATAATTGAAGACTCTGCTTTAATTCCCATTAATGTAATTGCTAACGACAGCGATGTGGAGTTAGATGCCTTGACTCTAACAGTAGCAACTACATCAGGAACAGGAACTGTTGCTATTAATTCAGATACTAAGTCTATAAATTATACACCTGCTTCTAATTTTAATGGAACTGAGGTGATTACTTATACTGTTTCCGATGGTACAGATACGGATGCTACAGGAACATTAACCATAACAGTAACTGCTGTGAACGATGCACCTGTTGCAGTGGATGATTCCATTACAATAAATGAAGATTCTTCATTAACTAATAAAAATGTCATAGCAAATGACACAGATGTGGAAGGGTCTGCCTTAACTCTAACTGTAGCTTCAACTTCAGGAACAGGAACTGTTGCAGTAAACACAGATAATAAGTCTGTGGATTATACACCAGCTGCTAACTTTTTTGGAACTGAAGTGATTACCTATTCGGTTTCGGACGGAACTCTTACAGACACAACAGGAACATTAATAATTACTGTAACATCCGTAAACGATGCGCCTGTTGCAGTGGATGATACTGCTTTTGAGAATGAGAATACTACTTCAAACAATATCAATGTAATTGCTAACGATACCGACATAGAATTCGATGCATTGACTGTAACTATAGTTTCTACATCGGGAACGGGTACCGTTACTATTGGTGGAAATAATAAATCAATAAATTACACACCTGCTACAGATTTTTTTGGAATCGAGGTCGTTACTTACACCGTATTTGACGGAACAGACTCCGATGCATCAGGGAAGTTAACTATTATAGTAAACGATGCACCTGTTGCAGTGGATGATTCCATTACAATAAATGAAGATTCTTCGTTAACTCCTTATAATGTCATAGCAAATGACACAGATGTGGAAGGGTCTGCCTTAACTCTAACTGTAGCTTCTACATCAGGAACGGGAACTGTTGCAGTAAACGCAGATAATAAATCTGTAGATTACACTCCTGCTGCTAATTTTAACGGAACTGAAGTAATTACTTATACGGTCTCGGATGGTAAACTAAGTGATTTAACAGGAAAATTAACCATTATTGTAAACCCTGTAAACGATGCTCCAGTGGCAGTAGACGACAAATTTACAGTTTTAGAAGATTCTGGTTTAACCGGTATTGATATAATTACCAATGATATAAACCTAGATGGAGACGCATTAACATTTACAGCAGTTACATCAGGAACTGGAACTATTTCATCAAATGCAGATAATAAATTAGTAGATTACAAACCTGCTTCCAATTTTAATGGATCTGAGGTGATTACTTATACTGTTTCGGATGGTACTTTAAAGGATACAGGAACTTTGACGATCACGGTAACTTCCGTAAACGACGCGCCTGTTGCTAACCCACAAACTTTAAATGTAAATAACGACGTAAACTTACCTTTAACACTTTCTGGTTCTGATATAGATAATGATGTTTTAACATTTTTAATTCTTTCATTACCCACTAATGGTGTTTTATTAGAAAATGGGAATACTATTTTAGCTTCCGAACTTCCTAAAGTCATAGCATCTTTAAACTTAACTTATTCTACTAATCTAAATTACTTTGGCCCTGATTCTTTTGATTTTAAAGTTAGGGACACTGACCAGGCTTTTGATACAGCTCAAATCGATATTACTGTATTGAATGCAAACGATGCACCTGTAGGTATTAGGGACCTTTTGACTATTAACGAGGATTCTATATTATTCACAAAAAATGTAATAGAAAATGATACGGACGAAAATGGGGATGTTTTATCTTTAATATCAATCATCAATCCTAGAAATGGAACCGCTGATATTAATATCGATAATAAATCTATAGATTACACGCCTGATGCTAACTACAACGGAGAAGAAATTATTATATATACTGTTTCAGATGGATTTAAAAATAATGTAAGTGCTTTAATTGTAACAGTCGTTCCTGTAAACGACGCCCCATTAGCAATGGATGATATAGCGACTGTTTTGGAGGACTCTAATTTAAATAAAATAGATGTAATTGCAAATGATCTAGATGTCGATAGTAGTTTATCTATAACCGCTGTCAACAGTTCAGGTAACAGTTTAGTTTCATTAAACACGGTCAATAAGTCTATTAATTTTACTCCAGCTGCTAACTTTAACGGAACCGAAACGATTACTTATACGCTCTCTGATGGTACTTTAAATGATACCGGAACTTTAACTATTACTGTGAATCCTTTAAATGATGTCCCATTGGTAAAGGATCAATCTCTTATTTTAAATATTGAAGATATTTCATTGGACATTAACTTAACGGGAACGGATATTGATGGGGATAATTTAAATTATTTTATTGTAACTAATCCATCTAATGGAAAAATAACTTTAAGTGACGATAAAGCAATTTATACACCAAGTGTTAACTTTCAAGGTTCTGATAGCTTTGTTTATAAAGCCAATGATGGCAATGTTGATAGTGCTAATGCAACTATTACCATTTCAGTAACTAGTTATGACATGGATAATGATGGTGTTCTGAATATCAACGATAAATGTCCAAATACTCCACCCAATACAACAGTAGATATTAATGGTTGTGAAGTTTTTACTCTACCTGCCAATAACTATAATATAGTGGTAAGCAGTGTATCTTGTAAAGATAAAAACGATGGTTCTATAAAAATTAACGTTAAGGATGATAGCTTAATTTATTACATCGAATCTAGAAGAACGGAAGATTCTACAAATTCAAAAATAAAAACCATATGGGTTAACTCTAATGAAAATACAATAAGAGATCTTACCCAGGGAACATACTTGATTTGTATTTATATATTTTCTGAACCTCAGTACAAACAATGTTTTAAAATTAATATAGAAGAACCCAAACAATTATCTGCTTTTTTAGATGTAGATAATGATAAAAAAACTACTACCATTCAATTAGGGGGATCTAACCTTTACAATGTTGAAGTTAATGGTAACAGGTTTGAGGTTAAGGGTAATAAATTCACTACCAATCTTGCAACAGGTTTGAATGTTATTAAGATTAGCACAGACCTTGACTGCCAAGGATTGATAGAGAAAGAAGTGTTTATTTCAGAAGATATTCATTACTATCCTAATCCAACAGCAAACGACGTGAGTATTCATATTTCTGGTGAGGATAGTAACGTTCTTGTCAGCGTGTTTACTGAAAAAGGTGACCTAATCTATTCAAAAGAGCAGCAAATACAAGATTTTTCTAGAAAAACAAGTATTGACCTTTCCAGTCAAATTACAGGCATTTACATTGTAGTAATGGAAAGTAAGACAGTTAGAAAAACATTTAAAATCCTAAAAAAATGAGAAACATATTAAAATATTTTGGTTTTTTTATATTTCTCACCTCGATAAGTTGTAGTGAAAGAGATTATAATTATAATGGCAATAATACTATTGGAAGTGGTATTCCAGACTCCTATTTTAAAGCCGTTCTAAAAGAACCTGCTAATAACAGAACGTGCATGCAAGGAAAAGATATTTCTGAAACTCAGAGTGAGGTTACTTTTTTATGGACAGATACAATAGATACCGACTTTTCTGAAGAACGTTATTTATATGAACTTATAATTACCGATTTAAACACAAGAATTACTGTATATAGTTCAGAAACAATAGGTAATGGTGCTAAAGTAATTTTAGATAAAGGCGCACCTTATTCATGGGAAATAGTTACTAAAAATGCTAAAAACGGATCCTTTGTAACCAGTAGTGAAATTTGGAAGTTTTATTTGGCTGGATCGGGTATTGTTAATTATGTTCCTTTTCCTGCAGTATTAAAGACGCCCGTTTCAGGATCAACCATTTCAAGGGACAATAATGGAAAGGTAACTTTTTTATGGGAGGGTAGTGATGCAGATATTGGAGATATACTTAGATATACACTTTATGTAGATACTATTGATGGAGAACAAACACCTCCAATTGAACAATATAATCTTTCCCTTACCA
>ENA-OSJC01001684-OSJC01001684.1-marine-metagenome-genome-assembly--contig:-NODE-1684-length-17677-cov-3.806420_pt1 | contig 17677 bp, 15 predicted proteins | sample MGYA00237885_ERZ534234 | MGnify/ENA primary metagenome ERZ534234 (study PRJEB26413, sample SAMN06343907) | marine metagenome | isolation source: coastal waters | place: Atlantic Ocean: West Antarctic... | reverse complement strand
TAAACAGCTTAGAATTATTACAAAAGCTCGCTTATCAAGGCTAGAATTACTAACTAATTTAGTAAATATTTATAAGCCAAAGTATATTTTCAAGAAAGAGTCGAAACCTCATAAGGGCTTTCAGGTAGTGTCAACTTATAAAGGCTACTCTTTCTTCATTAGTATTAAATGTGAAGAAATTAAACTACACAATGATCTTGCGTTATTATTAACAACATCAGGGTCTACGGGATCTCCAAAACTTGTTAGACTTACTAAAAAGAATCTTATATCAAATGCAAAATCAATATGTAGCTTTCTTAAAATTACCCCTAATGATAGGGCGATTTCTTCATTGCCATTTAACTATTCTTATGGGTTGTCAGTAATTAATAGTCATTTAAGTTGTGGCGCCTCAATAGTGCTTTCAAATGCATCAATGATGGAAAGGGATTTTTGGAATTTAATTAATAGGCATTTAGTTACAAGTATCGCAGGTGTCCCTTATAATTATGAAATGATTTTAAGACTTGGAATTGATAAACTTGGGTTGTCATCAGTTAAAAAAATGACCCAAGCTGGAGGAAAGTTAGATTCTAAAAAAATTGATATGATTAATCAGTCTTTGAGCTTAAAAAAAATTAAATTTTATATAATGTATGGACAAACTGAAGCTACTGCGAGAATTGCATACTTGCCACCAGAGGATATTAATAGAAAACTTGGAAGTATTGGAAAGTCCATTCCAGGTGGTAAGCTATGGATTGAAGACACTAATGGAAATATTATCGATAAAAATAACGTTATAGGTGAGTTGGTTTATAGTGGTGAAAACGTTTCTATGGGGTATGCTAAATCTCTTAAAGATATGGAGTTAGGGTATTCTAACTCTGGAGCTCTTAAGACGGGCGATTTGGCTAGACTTGATAATGAGGGTTATTTTTTTATTGAAGGGAGCACTAATCGATTTGTAAAGCTTTTTGGCAATAGAATATCTCTTGATTCAGTTGAAAAAATTGTTTTAGATAATGGTTTTGAAAATGTAGTTACTGGAAATGCTAAAAAAATTGACATATATGTAATTGATAATCAAAATTTATCATTAGAGATGCTTGGAGCAAAAATTTCAGAAATAATTGGTATTAATAAAATCGCAATTAATGTTAATACTATTAATGAATTCCCTAGATTGAATAATGGAAAGATTGACTATAATTTGCTAGAGAATAGTCAATGATAAATGTAAGCACAGTTCCTGTTTTTGGATTAAGTGCCGATAATAAAGAAAATTTCATGCTTAAAAACATGAATGAATTAACCCAATTTCATTTACAAAATAATAAAGAATATAAAATTTTATTAGAAAAGTTTGGCCAGATAAAGCAATCTTATTATTCTTTATCTGATGTACCTTTTATTCCTGTTAGGCTTTTTAAACATAATGATTTAATTAGCGTTCCGATTGAAAATATTTCTAAAACTATGACTTCATCAGGCACAAGTGGCCAGAATGTTTCAAAAATTTTTCTTGATAAAGATACTTCAGCACTTCAAGTCAAAGTATTATCAAAAATTGTTACAAATTTCATTGGCACTAAAAGATTGCCTATGTTAATTATTGATGCAAAATCAACTATCTCTAATCGGGAGAAATTTTCCGCACGAACTACTGGAATTCGTGGTTTTTCAATGTTCGGGAGGGATATTGAATTTGCTTTAGATAAAGATATGACTATTAACTTTGATAGAGTTGACAGTTTTTTAAAGAAACATGAATCACAAGAGATTCTTATCTTTGGATTTACTTATATTATTTGGAAGTATTTAATTCTTGAACTAGAGAGGTTAGATAGAAAAATTAATATAACTAATGGTATTTTATTCCATGGGGGCGGGTGGAAGCATTTAGAGAATGAGTCTATTAGCAATAATGATTTTAATATCAAAATTTCTAACTTCTCTAATATAACTAAGATTCACAATTATTATGGAATGGTAGAGCAAACTGGATCAATTTTTGTTGAATGTAAACATGGGTTCTTTCATACACCATCTTTTTCTGATTTAATTATTAGAAATCATAAAACTCATTTGCCAGAAGAATTTGGAAATCAAGGGCTTATTCAGCTTCTCTCTGTAATACCTAAAAGCTATCCAGGCCACTCTTTGCTGACAGAAGATATAGGCACAATATATGGAATTGATAATTGCAAATGTGGAAGAATGGGTAAATATTTTAAAGTGCATGGGCGTATGAAAAATGCTGAAGTCAGGGGGTGTAGTGATACATATTCCTAAAAATATACGTAAAAAAATTAATTTCTTAGTTGGTGACTCAGATCAAATATTTGATACTCCTAAAGTCGTTTATGATGAAGTAAGAGTTAATTTTCTATCAGACCTATCAATCGCTCTTTTAAAGCATCAAGATATTAGAAAGCATTCAGACGCAGCTACATTTGCTTTTTGGTGCAGAAGGTCAAATTTAAATAAAATCATAACAAATCTCAACTCAAATTATCTACGTTTAGGCCTTGGAATGGTTTATCACAACAGCCCTTCTAATGTCCCTGTAAATTTTGCATTTTCAATGGCATTTGGAATTCTTTCTGGAAATACTGGTGTAGTTCGCCTCTCTTCCAAAGAATCAGAATCATCTTCTTTTATAGTTAATACATTATCTACTCTTCTTGATACTAAAGAATATAAAGAAATTAATAAGTTTATCTACATCATTAAATTTGATCGAGATGACGAAGTGAATAAGTTTTGGATGTCAGTTTCTGATGCAAGAGTTATTTGGGGTGGTGATGAAACAGTTGCTCAAATGAGGTCCTATCCATGTAAAGCCAGATCGCGAGAAATTGTTTTTCCAGATCGTTATTCTCTGTGTGTGATTAATGCAATTGACGTTATTGATTTAAAACAGTCTAATTTAAATAAATTATGTGAAAATTTATTTAATGACATTTATATTATGGATCAAAATGCATGTACTTCACCCCAGCTTTTTAACTGGATTGGTGATATTTCATCTATAAAAAAAGCTAAAGATAGACTTTGGAGTGCTTTTTCTTTATATGTAGATTTAAATCATTCTTTAGAGCCAATTCAGTATATGAATAAATATGTTGATGCATGCAGAAATGCCTTATCTCATGATAATATTAAAAGTATAAAGCATGAAAATAACTTACTTTTTAATATTGAATTATCTTATTTTCATAAAAATCAAATCTCACAAAGAGGTTATTTTGGAACTATTCACGAAGTCTCACTCAAAGATCTTGATGAATTGTCTGGAGTAATTAATGGCCGATGTCAGACATTAACTTACTTTGGATTTGGTATTGAAGATTTAAGTAACTTTGTTGTCTCTAATCAACTTAGAGGAATCGACAGAATAGTCCCAATTGGAAGTTCTATGGATATGGATGTTATGTGGGATGGTTACGATATAATTAACCATCTTTCAAGGTCTATAGACATTTATTAATTTATTTGGATTTGAAAAATGAGTAAAAAATTTAGTTTAAACAGTATACAGCTCCAAGAGTATCAGCCAAATAGATACCCATTTCTTATGATTGATTATGTGGATGAGGTTTTGCCTGGAAAATATGCAAATGGATATAAAAATTTGACTATGAATGAGTGGTTTTTCCCAGTTCATTTCCCAAGTGGACCAAATATGCCAGGTGCTTTACAACTTGAGGCTTTAGCTCAAATGTTAACTGTTGCAATTACTACCTTACCTGGATTAAAAGGAAAGGTAACCCATGCTTTATCACACACTGTTCGATTTAAAAAAGAGGTTTTACCTGGAGATAAATTCGAAATTTATACTGAGGTTATCTCTTGGAAGAGAGGGATATGTAAAGGAAAAGGAATTGCGTACACTAATAATGAAATCGCTTGTGAAGCTGATATGTTAATTACAATACCTGAAATTTTGGAAAAATATTTACCTAAAAAATCTGAAAAAAAATGAATGATGGTGTTGATGTAATAATTGTTGGCTCTGGAGCTAGTGGAGCCGCAGCAGCATGGTCCTTAAGTAGAGATAAATCTCTTAGAATTGTGTGCTTTGAACAAGGCTCAATTTCTAAGCAATCAGAATATCCCTCAAAATCAACTGATTGGGAACTATCTCGTTCAGATAAGTTTAGTTTTGATCCTAATGTTCGTAAAAATCCAGCTGATTACCCTATAGATGATTCAAACTCGCCTATTTCTATTGCAAATTTTAATGGGTTTGGAGGAAGCACTATTCTTTATTCTGCTCATTTTCCAAGATTTCATCCTTCAGATTTTAGAGTTAAAACTTTAGACAATGTTGCAAGTGATTGGCCATTAAATTATTCTGACTTAATACCTTTTTTTAATGAGAATGAAAAAATGATGGGTGTTGCTGGTTTGATTGGTGATACCGCAAATACCAACTATGATAATCTTCTTCCTCCAGTGCCATTAGGAGAAATGGGAAAAGTAATTGCAAATTCTTTTAATGAAAAAAAATGGCATTGGTGGCCCTCTTATGCCGCAATAAATACAAGTAAGCATAAAGATCGAGCTTCTTGCATAAATTTAGGGCCATGTAATATTGGTTGTTCGCAGGGAGCAAAAGGCAGTGTTGATGTCACTTATTGGCCAATTGCCAGAAAAAATGGTGTTCAAGTGATAACTGAATCAAGAGTATATGAGATTACTTTAGATTCAAAAGGTCTTGCAGATGGTGTAATGTACATAGATGCAAGTGGAAATGAATGTAAATGTAAGGCAAAAATAGTGATTATTGCTTGTAGTGGTATTGGTACCCCTAGGCTCCTGTTAAATTCAAAATCTACTGCATTTCCTGATGGTTTGCTTAATGATAATGGCCTAGTTGGGAGAAATTTAATGCTTCATCCATTGGCCTATGTGGAGGGAGTATTTGAAAGAGACTTAAAATCAAGTATAGGGCCCCATGGTTGTTGTATTTTAAGCCAAGAGTTTTATGAGACAAGAGCTGAACATGATTTTTTGAGAGGATATACCATGCAAATTTTAAGAGGAGCACCTCCAATAGAGACTGCAATTTCTGGTTATCTAATGCGTCAATTATCAACTGGTAAGAGACACCATAAAGATTTTAAAAAACTCTTTAATCATACTGCGGGTATTGCTATAATTTCAGAAGACCTCCCTAAACTTAATAATCGAGTAGAGCTTGATTTTGAAAATAAAGATTCATGTGGTATGCCGGGTGTTAAAGTTCACTATGAATTGAGCAATAATACAAAAAATATTCTTAAGCATGGTATTAACATGAGTAAAGAGGTTCTATCCTCTGCAGGAGCTAAAGTTACATCTTCTTTTTCACCTGTTAGAAATTCTGGATGGCATTTGATGGGCACAGCATGCATGGGAACAAACCCTCAAAAATCCGTTGTGAATAAATATGGACAAGCACATCAAGTAAAAAATCTGTTTATAGTTGATAGTAGTGTTTTTGTTACTTCTGGAGCAGTAAATCCTGTTGCAACAGCTCAAGCAATTACTTTATTTGCTTGTAACTATATTCGTGAGAATATTGCAAAGTTGTCATGATAAACTCGATTCTAGACTCTTTGATGCCAGGTGATGAAAATTTAGGCATGCCTCCTGCATCCAAAATAGATTTTCATGCATATAAAATTAAATATGGTATAGAGCAAATAGTTATTGATTTATTATTGGAAATAACTAAAATTTCTAATGATAAATTTTTAAAAGATTTTGTGGATTTAAATGAAAAACAAAAATCAATTATTTTAAAGGAGGCTAGGTTAAAAAATATGCGACTATTTTTAACTTTTTTGAAACATTGTTTTAAGGCGTATTATTCTCATAAAAGTGTATTATCAATTATAAATGCTGGTTCTTCTCCTCCATTTCCAAAGGGAAATGTTCTTGAAGATGATGATTGGACTATACTTATGCCTGTATATGAAAGAGGCTCTATTTACAGAAAATTTAATGAGTAATTTATTACAAAATAAAGTGGCAGTTATTTCTGGTGCAAACAGAGGTATTGGGAAAACTATAGTTGAGACATTTGCTGAAAATGGAGCAAATATTATTGCGTGTTTCCGAGTTATAAGTCCTGAATCTAAAAAATGGATGAAAAATCTTGAAGATAAGTTTAATGTTTCAATTAATCCAGTAGTCCTTGATTTATCAGATGAGCAATCTATTAAGCTGGCTATTAAAGATATTATGTTAATTTCACCTAAATTAGATGTTTTAGTAAATAACGCAGGTGTTGCAAGTGGTTCACTTTTTCAAATGACAACATTACAAGAGTTAAGGAAAGTCTTTGAGATTAATTTTTTTGGTCAAATTGCTTTTTCTCAAGGACTAGTCAAGCTTATGATTAAAAATAAATCTGGATCTATAGTTAATCTTTCATCTACCTCTGCTTATATTGCAGATCCAGGGACCTTAGCTTATGGTTCAAGTAAATCTGCATTTTCACGAGCCACTAAAAGTATTGCAAGTGAATTAGGCCCATCAAATATTCGTGTTAATGCAATTGCACCGAGTGTTACAAAAACTGATATGTTTGAGCAAATGTCGATAGGTGCTAGAGAAAAGTTAATAAATTCTTCAGCCCTAAAGAGGGCTGCTGAGCCTCAAGATATTGCTAATGTTGCACTATTTTTGGCTTCAGAATTATCTTCATATGTAACAGGTCAAGTGATACGCGTAGATGGTGGAATATCGTAAACCTCAATTAGGCTTAATATGGACTATTTAAAAAAAATTGAAAATATGAGTTTATTCATGCGTCGTAAGATATTAGATATAAGTTATCAAAGTGCCCAAGCTGCACATCTTGGCGGTGGCTTGTCAATAGTAGAAATTTTGGCTACCCTTTATGGGCATATTCTAAATTTTGATAAAGATAATCCATACTGGAATGAGCGAGATAGGTTTATTTTAAGTAAGGGGCATGGGGTACTTGGTTATTACTCTGCATTACTCGCTGCTGGGTTCATAAGTGAAGAAAAGTTTAGTACTTATTTGACAAATGAAAGTGATCTTATAGCTCATCCAATTATGAATCTAGATCTAGGAATTGAATCTTCAAATGGTAGTCTTGGCCAAGGTTTATCAATGGGAATTGGTATTGCGTTTTCTGCCAAAAAAAATAAAGATTTAAAATATAAATCTTATGTTTTACTTGGAGATGGCGAATGTAATGAGGGGTCTGTTTGGGAGGCTGTTATGTTAGCTCCTCAATTAAAGCTAGATAATCTTACAGCAATTGTTGATTATAATAAATTTCAAAGTGATATGACTCCTAGTAAAGAAATTATTAATTTTGGAGATCTTGCTTCTAAATTTGAGAGCTTTGGCTGGGATGTATACAATGTTAATGGTCATAGTATAACTGAGCTTGTAAATACTTTTGAAGCTAAACATGCTATTGGAAAGCCAAAAATGATTGTTGCAAATACTACCAAAGGTAAAGGTATTTCATTTATGGAAAATAATAATGAATGGCATCATAATATATTAACGAAGAGTAAGTATAAATTAGCACTTTCTGAACTGGAGGATTGACAAATTATTATTAATCCTATTAATGCAAGGTTATGGTCAAGATTAGGCTCAAGAGCAGTTTTTGGTCAGGCTATTCTGTCTGCAGGAGAAAAAAACTCAAAACTGATTATGTTATCTGGAGACCTAGGTGATTCTTCTGGGCTTGCTAGGTTTAAAAATACATTCCCAGATAGATTTATCAATACTGGTATTGCAGAACAAAATATGATTGGAGTTGCCGCAGGAATTGCTAAAGAAGGTCATAATGTTTTTGCATCTTCTTTTGCTCCTTTTATTACATTACGTTCTGGTGAACAAATTCGAATGAATCTTGGTTACATGGAGTTAAATGTTAAAGCTGTAGCAATTGGAAGTGGACTATCAATGGGTTTTCTTGGAAATTCTCATTATGGTCTTGAAGATATAGCAGTAATGAGATCAATTCCAAATTTAACTATTGTATGTCCAGCGGATTGTTCTGAAATTGTTAAAGCTGTTCATGCTGCATCAGAATTTAATGGGCCAATGTATATAAGACTCACAGGAGCTGTTGGAAATCCTTCTGTTTATACTGAGGAATATGATTTTGAAATAGGGAAATCCATTACCTTGAAAGAAGGAACAGATATTACTATTTTTGCAACAGGCTCTATGGTGTTTGAATCACTTGAGGCGGCTAAAATTCTAGATAATTTAGGCGTATCTGCTACTGTAGTTAATATGCACACTTTAAAACCTTGCGATTATAATGCGATTGACTTGGCTATAGCAACTTCAAAGATTATTGTAACAGTTGAAGAGCATTCTATTATTGGAGGTCTTGGTTCAGTTGTGTCTGAATACAAAACACAATTTGCTAATAGTCCTGCCCAACTAATAATTGGCCTTCCAGACTTATTTGGAAAGACAGCTAATTATAGATTCCTTCTTGAAAAATATAGATTAGTTGGTGACAAAATTGCAATTGATATTCAAAATTTCCTTCAAAAACAAAGTTAGGCCACTTATGAATAAAAGAAAATTAAGTGTTGATGAAATAATGGATTTTTTACAAATTACACCCCCATTTTTAATGATTGATTATGTTGAGCAAGTAATTCCAGGTGAAAGTTGTTATGCAGTAAAAAAAATAAAGCAAGACGATTGGTTTTTTAATTGCCATTTAGAGCGAGAGAGTTTAATGCCTGGAACATTATTAATAGAAGCAATGTTACAAACGCTTGTATTGACTCTTTATACAATGGAAAGTCATAAGGGCAAACTGTCTTTTGTTACAGATGTCAGTTCAAAGTTACTTTCAAAAGTTTCATATGATAGCCAGTTGGATATCCATGCTAAGTTATTGTCATATAAACGTGGAACTGCAAAAGGGCAAGTAGAAGTAAGAGTTAATAATTTAATAGCTTGTAATGGGGAATTTACTCTCATTTCTCCTCACAATATGCCAGTTCCGGATGTAAGTTAAATAATATGACTAAAACTTTTAAAGCACTTGTAGTTCGTCAAAATGGTCAAAATTTTGAGAGATCTATTGAAAATAGAAATATTAATTCACTCCCAAAAGGAGATGTCTTAATTCGAGTTCACTTCTCTTCGTTAAATTATAAAGATGCTCTCTCTTGTTCTGGTAACAGAACTGTTACAAGACATTACCCGCATACTCCTGGAGTAGATGCTGCAGGAATAGTTGAGCATAGCCTTGTAGATGAATTTAAAGTTGGTGACCAAGTCATTGTAATCAGCTATGACCTTGGAATGAATACTTCAGGTGGCTTTGGTCAATTTATAAGGGTTCCAGCTGACTGGGTTATGCTATTACCTAAAGGATTGACTATGCATGAAAGTATGATATTTGGTACTGCTGGATTTACTGCTGGTTGTGCTGTGAATATCTTAAAAAAACAGAATATTACTCCAGACTGTGGCCCTATTATTGTTACTGGCTCTTCTGGGGGTGTTGGAAGCTCTTCAGTAGCAATTCTTTCTTCACTGGGGTACTCAGTAACCGCGTCTAGTGGTAAGAAAGAGGCAATAGATTTTTTAAAAAAAATAGGAGCTGCAGAGGTAATTGATCGAAACTCTATTAACGATGAATCAGGAAGATCTTTGCTAAAAGAGATTTGGGCTGGAGGTATAGATTCAGTGGGTGGAAATACACTTGCTACTATTCTAAATTCCACAAAAAAAAATGGAGTTATCCTTTCAGTTGGACTTGTTTCATCTCCTAAATTATCTGCTACAGTTTTCCCTTTTATTATGCGTGGAATAATCTTACAAGGTGTTGCTGCGTCTGAGAATTCGATGGATGAACGAAAGTTCGTTTGGTCTAAGCTAGCGAATGAATGGAAGCCAAAAAACTTAGGTTATTTGACGGTTAACTCTAATCTTGAAAGTCTTAGTAGTGAAATAGATAAAATTCTGATTGGAAGTCAGCAAGGTAGGGTTGTAGTAGATATGAGGCTATAAATTTAAATTAGTTCTGATAAAAGATAATATCACTTTATAATTTTATTGTTTTTATATGAAGAGAGTTATGGAGAGACTATGAGCAAAATTATGGTGATTATCCCCGATATGCTTTCAAATATAATTGAAAAAGGGGAGGTGACTGATCGTTATTATAATCCTGGGAACTTTTTCTCAGAAGTTCATTTAGTTCTTACAAATAATGATAAGCCAGATTTAAGTGCTGTACAAAAAATGGTTGGTTCAGCAGAGCTTTATATCTACAACTTGCCTAGTGCAAATCTAATGTTTTTTCTATCTTTAGGTTGGAGGCCCTTACTTTTAAAATCATGGGCAAAAAAAGCACAAAAACTTGCTAAAAAAATTCAACCAGATATGATTCGATGTCATGGTGGGCATTTAAACGCTTTTGCTGCAGCTCAAATTAAAAAAGAATTGAATATTCCTTATGTCCTCAGTATGCATATCAATCCTGATGAAGATGTTCGAGGTAGAGCGAGCAGTGTTGTTAAGAAGATTGTTACGCATGCACAAAAGACCATTGAAAGTATTGGGTTATTAAATGCTGATCTGGTAATGCCAGTTTACACACCAATTGTTCCTTACCTTGAAAGATTAGGAGTTGTTAAATTTGAAGTATGTTACAACACTTTAAATCCAAAATATTTGAGTAAAAAAGAGAATTATTCTCTACATGAGCCAATTCAGATAATTTCTGTAGGTAGGCAGTTTAAAGAAAAAAATCCTGAGAACTTAATTAGAGCATTTGCTCTATTAGATAATGCTGAATTAACATTAGTAGGTGATGGGTCCTACCACCAGCATCTAGTGGATATTGTAAAAGAGTGTAATATTGAAGATAGGGTTAAATTTCATAAATCAATAACTAATGATGAACTTTGTACTAGGCTTAAAGAGTTTGATATTTTTGCTACGCATACTGAATATTGGGAGATTTCAAAGTCTGTTTTAGAGCCTCTTTTAACAGGTCTTCCAGTGCTGCTAAATAAGCGTCAAGGAGAGCCAGTTAAAGAGCTTACTAGTGAGATTTGTATACTAGTACCAAATACAATTGATGCATATCATGGGGCATTATTAAAACTCATTGAGGATGATAGCTTTAGAGAGAATTTAGGAAGAGGTGCTTATAGTTATGCAAAAAAAAATTGGTCTCCTAAAAAAACTGAACAAAAATTTGTAAAAATTTATCAAGAAATTATAAATTTAAAGTGTTAATAAAATAATGACTAAAATCAAAAATAAAGTAACTCATTTTCTAAGGAAGGGCTTAAGCGACCCACTATATTCTGCGAGTTTTCTAATGGGCAATATTGCGCCTCAATTTTTTAGAGAACGGTATGTAGAAAAATCAAAGAAATTTGGCCTTAAAGATAAATATTTCATTCTATCCTTTGATTGTGATACTGAAAAAGATATTGAAGTTGTTGAAGATGTTCATCGACGATTAAGTCAATATAACATAACTCCATCTTATGCTGTTCCAGGAGAACTCCTTAAGCTTGGCTCTTCTACATACAGGGGCTTAAAGAATGATGGAGCAGAGTTTATTAATCATGGATATTTATCTCATACCTCATATATTGAAAAAGATAGATCATATATCAGTTCATTATTTTATGATAAGTTAACTAATATTGAAGTTAAAGATGATATTTATAATGGTCATTATAACTTTATAGACATTTTAGGTGAAAGTCCTAGGGGATTTAGAACTCCACATTTTGGAACATACAAAAAAAACAAACAACTTAATTATTTATATTCAGTACTAAATGATCTAAAATATTCATTTTCGTCTTCAACTACACCAGTATCTGGCATGTGGAATGGACCCATTATAAAAACACCTTCAGGTATACTAGAAATTCCTGTTTCGGGCTGTTATGATTATCCATCAAGAATACTTGATTCATGGGGATTTAGATTTTCACCAACGCGTAAACTTAATGAAAATGACTATGTGCAACAATTTAAAAAGATGATTGATTTTTTTGAAAATCCATCTGTTACTGGTGTATTTAATATTTATGCTGACCCATCTCAAGTCTATGATTGGGAACCTTTTTTTGAGTGCATGAGTATGACTAATAATCTTAAAAATACCTCCTTTGATAATTTAATAACTTCTATCTAATTGTGATTCGAGTTTTAATTACTGGTGGAGCCGGATTTATAGGGACAAACCTTTCTAATAAGTTAATCCATGATGGCCATGAAGTTATTATTATTGATGATCTTTCTTCTGGATATAGAGAATCAATTCATGATAAGGCTATATTTGTTGAAGGGAGTATAGTTGATGACTTGGCATTGTCTAAATGCTTTGAATATAATCCGAATTATGTTATTCATTTAGCAGCACTTTTTGCAAATCAAAATTCAGTAGATCATCCAGATTTAGATCTTAATGTCAATGGTTTGGGGACGATAAAGGTTTTGGACTGGTGCCATAAAAATGGTGTTTCAAAGGTTGTATATGCCTCATCTTCTTGCGTTTATGGTGATAAGAAATTAATGTTAGAGAGTGATGAAGATTTCCATCCAGACACTCCTTATGCGATAACAAAATTACTTGGTGAGAGGTATGCTCAGTTTTGGTCAACTCATCATAATCTAAATATTGCTTCAGTTCGTTTATTTAATGTTTATGGCCCAGGTGATTTTCCTGGCGCTTATAGAAGTGTACTACCCAATTTTATTAAACTTGCAATTGATAATAAGCCTCTTACTATTACAGGTACTGGTGAAGAGACCCGTGATTTTTGTCACGTTGACGATACAGTTAATGGTATTTGTTTAGTCTTGTTTGGTAAAACCAGCCCTGGATCTATTTTTAATATTGCTACTGGTAATAAAACATCCATAATTAAAATTGCAAATTATATTAACTTAAATTGTAATAATAAAGCTGGTATTGTTTTTAAGGATAAAAGAGATTGGGATTGTGTAATGCATCGCAAAGCTGATATAAGTAAAATACAATCTCTTTTAGGTTATTCTGCTAATACACATATAAAAAATGGCATAAAAAACACTTGTGACTGGTTGATTAAAATTAATAGTTAAGTTTTTATGATTAATAAATCTTTATCCAAGAAAATACTATTATTAACTTATGCTTTTCCTCCATTGCAGGCGCCTGAATCGTTTCTCAGTGTAAAGGCATTAGCTAAAATTCAATCTTACAAAGTTGATATTCTAACAATTGATGCTTCAATAATTGACTATGCAAGAGACGAATCACTCGAAAATTATGTAATTAATAATTTTGGAAAAGTGTTCAGAGCAAAACCTTCTAGGTGGATTAATAAAAGGTCATTTAAGATGTTGAGGTATGTATCCTTTTTCCCAGATAGATTTAGATTTTTTAATAGCCAAATCTATAATAAAGCTTTAGAAATTAATGTTGAAAGTTATGATTTAATTATTTCTTGGTCGCAGTGGCACTCTATTCATTTAGTTGCATCTAAGATTAAGAAAAAGTATCCATCACTTCAATGGGTTTCTCACTTTAGTGATCCATGGTCAGACAACCCTTTCCTTTCAAGATTTTTAGGCTATAAGGCTTCACAATTTTTTTTTGAGAAGAGGGTTATAAAAAATTCAAATGCCATAAACTTTACAACTAATTTGTCAAGAGACCTTGTTATGAGTAAATATCCATTATCATGGATGAACAAAACATATGTAACACCTCATTCTTATGACTCAAGTCTTTATAAGAAAAATAATAGTAAAAAAACTAAATATGTAATTAGTTATGTTGGAAATTTTTATGGACCCCGAAATCCACTGACACTTTTAAAGTCTTTAAGTCAAATTTATCAAAAGGATAATGATTTTTTTAATGAGGTTGTTTTCAGGTTCATTGGAAAATGGTTTGGTAATGATGATTGGAACTTAAAAATTAATGATTTACCAGAGGGTTTGATTGAAGTTAAAAGTCCAGTAACCTATGTTGCTTCTCTTGCTGAAATTTCTAATTCCGATTTATTATTAGTAATAGATGCACCTTTTACTAGTAGTGTTTTTTTCCCAAGTAAGCTAGTTGACTATATTGGATCTGGCCTGCCCATACTTGCTATTACACCAGAAGGAAGTTGCTTAAATATTTTAAAAAATATAGGAGGTCTTCATGCATTTCCAGATAGTATCGACTCAATTTCTGATGGTATAGAGTATGCTATTAATAGTTTAAAAAATAAATCTATTAAATCACCTACTATAAAAGAAAAAGAAAGATACTCTAATGAGTATGTTTCTAAAGAGTTTGAAATTATGTTTAAACAATTAACTGAAACATAACCAGTATGTGTGGCATTGCTGGAGTATATTCACCGAATAAGACTCGCGAAAATATTATACATATCGCAAGTGACATGGTTTCTGCTATAGCTTATCGTGGCCCTGATGATAGTGGAGTTTGGGCTGATAAAAATACAAATATTGCTTTATCTCATCAACGACTATCTATAGTGGATCTTTCTTCTAATGGACACCAGCCGATGAGTTCTAGTTGCAGTAGATATACAATTGTGTTTAATGGTGAAATATATAACCACTATTTTCTTCGAAAAAAGTTAATTGAATCTAATACACAATACAGTTTTCGGGGTAATTCTGATACAGAGGTGCTTCTTTTAGCCATTGCAACATGGGGTTTAAATGCTGCTTTACAGAGATGCGAAGGTATGTTTGCAATTGCCCTATGGGACTGTCTTGATAAGAAGCTATTCTTAGCACGAGACCGATTTGGAGAAAAGCCTTTATATTATGGTAATGTTGGTAGAGATTTTATATTTGGTTCTGAATTAAAAGCACTAAAGGCGCACCCTGATTTCGATGATAACTTAGATCGTGGTTCAATAACTAATTTTTTAAGATATTCTTATATCCCCTCCCCAAAAAGTATTTACTCAAATATCTCTAAACTAGAAGCTGCAAATATTTTATGTATTGACTTTGAAAAAAATGTGAAGACTATATCTTCTTACTGGTCCTTAGAAGACCCGACAGAGTTTAAAAAAAGGGATGAGCCAATTGACAAAAGTTTAATTTTAAATGAGCTCCATCAAAAACTAGACGATGCAGTTTCATCTCAAATTATAGCTGACGTTCCAGTGGGAGCATTTCTTTCTGGTGGAGTGGATTCTTCACTAATTGTAGCACTAATGCAAGGTCATTCTAATAAACCTATCAACACATTTTCTATTGGATTTACTGATCCTGCTTATGATGAGTCTGAATATGCTAATGAAGTTTCAAAACGATTAGGCACTAAACATACTCAGCTCATTGTATCTCCTAAAGAATTATTAGATGTAATACCAAGAATTTCTGATATATATGATGAACCATTTGCTGATTCATCACAGGTACCAACTTTTTTGGTTTGTAATTTAGCAAGAAAGGATGTTAAGGTAGTTCTATCTGGTGATGGTGGAGACGAAGTTTTTGGTGGCTATAATCGCCATCGATGGGCTGATAATGCCTGGAGTAGAATGAGTAATTTACCCATATGGCTTCGTCAAAGCTTAAGTACAATTATTTCAATACCATCTGAACAAAGGATTAATAAAATCTATTCCATAATAGAATTTTTAATACCCATAAGATATAAGATGCGGCTGCCTGGAGAAAAAATTCATAAAGTTTCAAGGTCATTATCTCAGCTAAATATTAAAGACTTATACCAATGCCTTACTTCATTATGGGAGCAGGCAGATGATATAGTTTTGGGTAATCACGAAGTTGATAATAGTTTTCCAAATATCTATGGAAATAGTAATGCTGAACAAATGATGTTTCTTGATCTTGGTATTTATTTACCAGGAGATATATTAACTAAAGTTGATCGAGCATCTATGAGTGTTGGTTTAGAGGCGAGAGTTCCTTTTTTAAACCATAATGTTGTTGAGTTTGCATGGAACATGCCATTAGAAATGAAAATTTATAATGGCCAAGGTAAGTGGGCTTTACGCCAATTATTAAATAAATATTTACCTAGCTATCTAATAAATAGACCAAAAATGGGCTTTGGTGTACCAATAGACTCATGGCTAAGAAATGAATTATTTGAATGGTCTCTAGAATTATTAGACGAAAATTTGATTCGCTCCGATGGTTATTTTAAATATGAAGAAATTAAGAAAATTTGGCTAGAGCATCAAAGTGGAAAGTATAATCATCATCATAAATTATGGAATATCTTAATGTTTCAGACGTGGCTTCATAGCGGAAAATCTTGATGAAAAAAGTATTTATTATCGGCGGTTATCCAAAGTCACTTATTCAATTTAGGGGTCAATTGTTAGAATCCTTTATAAAAGAGGGTTATAGCGTGAAAGCTTGCTCTGATGGTGATGATTCTGATACTAAAGCAAAACTAAAATCAATTGGGATAGAATATATCCCTGCATCTATAAACAGAACTAGAATCAATCCATTATATGACTTGATCTTGATATTTCAGCTTTTTTTTATTATCAAAAAGCTCAAGCCTGATATTGTATTAACTTATACAGTGAAGCCAGTAATATATGGAATGATTGCAGCAAGATTAGCTGGAGTTAAGAATCGTTATGCAATGATTACTGGGCTAGGCCACCCCTTCACTTCTGTTGATTCTCTCAGTAAAAAAATGCTTAGATTAATTGTTGCCTCTCTATACAAGATATCCCTGATAAAAGTAAAAGTTGTTTTCTTTCAAAATAATGATGATCTTAACTTATTTAAAACCAAAAATATAATTTCAACATCAGTTGATTCAGTTAGGGTTATGGGCTCAGGTGTTGACGTCAATTATTATAAATTTGAAAAAGAACTACCAGAGGAGATTAGTTTTATTATGGCTTCGAGACTATTGAATGATAAAGGTATTCGTGAATATGCTGAAGCAGCACGCATAGTTAAAAATTCTAAATTTGGAAATAAAGTGAATTTTTATTTACTAGGAGCATTTGATTCTAATCCTACAGCTATTCAGCCTAATGATTTAAAACAATGGGAATCAAATGGATTTTTGAAGTACTTGGGTGAGGTGGAAGATGTTCGTCCTTATATTAAAAATTCTTCAGTTTTTGTTCTACCTTCCTATAGAGAAGGTATGCCAAGATCAGTATTAGAGGCTATGTCAATTGGAAGGGCTATTATTACGACAGATGTTCCTGGTTGTCGAGACACTGTTATAAATAATAAAAATGGTTATTTAGTTAAGTCAAAATCTGCTGAAGAGCTTGCTATTGCAATGTTAAAAATTCTTGCAAACCCAGAGGATATTATAAGTATGGGAATTCAATCTAGAAAAATGGCTGAAAATAGTTTTAAAGTTAGTGATGTAAATAAGGTTATTCTAAATAAAATTAAACAATATTTAAAGCCAAAAGAAAAATTACTAATTGCAACTAGTACAAGCATATTTTTTTCAGATATTTTAGTTGGACAACCAAAATATTTGAATAAATACTATCAAGTTTCTCTTGCAGCTGGAGATGATAAAGATGTCAATAAGATTACGAAACATGAAAAATTACATGTGAGTAAAATTTCTATGAATAGAGGTTTAAGCCCTATATTCGACATTTTTTCTTTAGTGAGTGCCATTCTTTTAATTTTAAAAATAAGACCTAAAATTATTCAAACTTTT
>ENA-OSJC01001683-OSJC01001683.1-marine-metagenome-genome-assembly--contig:-NODE-1683-length-17677-cov-10.088409_pt1 | contig 17677 bp, 18 predicted proteins | sample MGYA00237885_ERZ534234 | MGnify/ENA primary metagenome ERZ534234 (study PRJEB26413, sample SAMN06343907) | marine metagenome | isolation source: coastal waters | place: Atlantic Ocean: West Antarctic... | reverse complement strand
ACTGGGATATCTCTAGAGATGCACCTTATTTTGGCTTTGAAATTCCTGATGCACCAGGAAAGTTTTTCTATGTTTGGCTGGATGCACCAATAGGTTATATGGCTAGCTTTAAGAATTTTGCAAATAATAATAAATTATCTTTTGAAGACTTCTGGAAAAATAATAGCAATGCTGAATTAGTCCATTTTATTGGTAAAGATATTCTATATTTTCATGCCTTATTTTGGCCTGCTACATTAGAATATTCAGGGTATCGGAAGCCAACGAAAATTTATGCACATGGTTTCTTAACGGTGAATGGTGAGAAAATGTCTAAATCTAGAGGTACATTTATTACAGCAAGAAGTTATCTTGATAATATTAAAAATCCAAATTTTTTGAGGTATTACTACGCGTCAAAATTAAATGACTCAATGGAAGATATAGATTTAAATTTAGAAGACTTTTCGGTAAAAGTTAATAGTGATCTCGTTGGGAAATTTATAAATATTCCAAGCCGAACATCTGGTTTTATTAGCAAGTATTTTGAAAATAAACTTGTTCCAATAAAAAAAATTGAAGATAAAAAAGCTAGAGAATTAATTTTACGAATAACTGAGATGAAAGATTTAGTTCTAGAGCATTATGAATTAAGGTTATTTAGTAAATTGATTAAGCTTTTAATGACCCAAGTCGAAGCTTTAAATGAATTTGTTAGCCATAAAGAACCTTGGGTACTCGCAAAAAATCAAGACCAGCATAAAGTAAATTCGGACCTCCATCAAATTTGCTCAACTTGTCTCCATGCCTTTAGGCTGGTTAGTATATTCTTGACACCCGTTATTCCGGAATTGACATCTAAAATTGCGTTATTTTTTAACGAGTCTCCTTATGAGTCTTTTTCAAGTATTGAAACAGAGACTGACTCAATTACTAATTACGTGCATTTATTACAAAGATTAGACTTAAAAGATATTGAGGGGATGGTTGATAGTAATAAATGAAAATTTATTGCTAGGTTAAATTAAGAGATTTCTTTAATAATTTCTTTAATGACAGCTTCTGGATTTATAGCTTGAGTTATTGGGCGACCAATAACTAATATATTCGATCCCATTTCAATAGCTTCAAATGGGGTTGCTATTCTTTTTTGATCATCTTTAGCGCTGTTGTTTAGTCGAATACCAGGCGTTACATATAAAAAATTTTCTGGAAGCTTGTTTTTTATAATTGGAATATCTTTTGCAGAGCAAACAATTCCGTCTAACCCGGCTTGGCCCGTATTTATTGCTAGATTTAGAACTTGATCGCTTACTGAAGAGGTCAGCCCGATTTCTTTGAGTGCTCTTGCATCCATACTTGTTAATAATGTTACAGCAATTAGATATGGATTATTATTTGATTTATCGACACCTTCTTTTGCTGCTAGCATCATATCCTTTCCACCCAGAGCATGCACATTTAGAATGGATATGCCCATTTCAGATGCAGCATAGCAAGCCTTTTCTACTGTATTGGGAATATCATGGTACTTTAAATCTAAAAATATTTTAAATCCTTTAGCTTGAGACCATTCAATAATTTCAGGCCCACATACTGTAAATAATTCCTTACCAATTTTAATGCCACAAATCTCTGGCGATAGCTTTTGGATTAAATCTTTTGCTTTATTTATGTCATTTTGATCTATTGCGATAAATAATTTTGGAATTACATTCATTATTTAACCTCAAGAATTATATCAACAGGTTCTGATGGAAGAGATTCCCAAGCGTTACAGGCTGGACACTGCCAGTGAAATTGACGAGCCTTAAATCCACATTGCTTACACATAAAAAACCTTCTGTCTCCTATGGTATTTTTAATTGTTTGTTGAATTAACTCTAAATTGCCTATTTTATTTGTTTTTCCTATGGCTTGAGCCTGAAATAATTGATCTAAAGCAGAGAGGCTAGGTCTTTGTATTAACTCTTTCCTGGCTATATTTTCTGCTTGCTTCGGCCCTTCATTAGCTAGAACAGTTTCATATAATACGTTCAGTAACGACTTAAGTTTGTATATATCAAAAAACCTTGCAAGAGTTGATAATCCTTCATTAATTTTATTTAGAGTCTGAAAGGCAACAATAATTTTTGGAGCAACTAAACCTAAATATTCTGGTTGCTGAAATTCAATTTTCTTCCAAAAAACTATTGCTTCTTCAAATAATTTTTCTTCAGAGTGTATGTCTCCTAAGAGTATATTAGCCCTTGTACAATTTTTTGATTCTTCGAGTGCTCGTTCTAAAGATTTTTTTGCTAATGTGTATTTTTTGTTTAAGATCTGAGTTACTGCAATTTCACAAAAAAAATGACTAATTGGTATTCTAAAAGATACACCTGATATTTTTTCTAATTCAGTAGCCGTCTCTACTGCCTTCCGCCATTCACGTTCTTTTACATAAACTTCAAGTAATGTATTTAATGAGAATTGATAATACTTTTCTTTATTTAGAGCTAGTAAGAGCTCCTCGGAGCGACCATACAATCCTGCTTTAAAATAATCTTGTGCAAGTTCAGCTTTTACTGATTCCATTTGCTCAGGTGTGAGCTCTCTTTTTTCAAGAAGATCTATATGAAGATTAATTGCTCTATCAATTTGACCAGTTCTTCTAAGTAGGGCCCCTAGTGCAAAATGCAATTCTAATGAGTCATTATTTATTTTGATGGCATCATCAAATGCTTCAATTGCTTTTTCATATTGATTCGTAATTAGGCAGTGTAATCCTTTGAAATAGGCGGAAGGTAGGTCTGTGCTCTCAGAAATTATTTGCTTGATATCTACCCTAGCGGCTAACCATCCGAGCGCAAAGAAAAAAGGTATTACTAATAGCCACCAGAATTCAAATTCAACCATATTGTAGAGTTACTTTTTAAGTTAAAAAAAAAGCATATCCTAATCTTCAAGAATATACTTTTTTTATTTCATTATTTTTATTTATCAACACGAGCCCTTAATTCTTTACCTGCTTTAAAATGGGGGACATTTTTTGCTGGAACATTTACCTTGTCACCTGTTTTAGGGTTTCTACCAATACGTGGTGGACGATAGTTTAAACTAAAGCTTCCGAATCCTCTTATTTCAATTCTATTATTTTTTTTAAGAGAATCACTCATTGCATCTAAAATAGCCTTTACTGATAATTCTGCATCTTTATGAACCAACTGAGAGAAATTAGCTGCTAATAGATTAATAAGCTTTGATTTAGTCATTATTTCCCATCGTCAAGCTTAGCTTTGAGCAGGGCACCTAAATTTGTTGTACCTGCATTCTCAATTGCTTTAGGGGCTGCTTCTTTCTTAGGTGCAGCTTTTGGTTTTGATGATTTTTTTTCACTTTCTGTTTTTATTTCTACTTTATTTTCAGTATTGCTCTCAGGGTTAGGGTCATCCGTTAGCTGTTTAATACCTAATGATATTCTTTCCTTTTCAATATCAATTGAAATAATGAGAGATTCGACACTATCACCTTTCGTATATTTCTTTACAGCCTCTTCGCTTGTCTCAGTCCATGAAATATCAGAAAGATGAATTAACCCATCGATACCACCTTCTAGTCCAATAAACATACCAAAATCAGTAATTGATTTTATGTTTCCAGTAATTTTTTCATCTTTTTTATGGTCTGCTGCAAAATCTTCCCATGGATTTGGTTTACATTGCTTCATACCCAGAGAAAGCCTTCTTCTACTTTCATCAATCTCAAGGATCATTATTTCTACTTCATCCCCTAATTGAACTGCTTTTGATGGATGTATATTTTTATTTGTCCAGTCCATTTCTGAAACATGGACCAATCCTTCAATTCCAGTTTCAATTTCAATAAAAGCACCATAGTCTGTTAAGTTTGAAACTTTACCAAATATTCTGGTATTTATTGGATATCGTTTATTTAAGCCGACCCATGGGTCATCATCTAGTTGCTTAAGACCTAAAGAAACTCTATTTTTCTCTTTGTCATATTTTAGAACACGAGCTTCTATCTCATCTCCAACATTTAAAATCTCCGATGGATGTTTAATACGTTTCCATGCTAGGTCAGTTATATGAAGTAATCCATCAATACCACCCAAGTCTACAAACGCTCCGTAATCTGTTATATTTTTTATAATGCCTTTTATATTTGCACCCTCTATTAGCGTTGCAATAACTGCTTCTGTGTTGGTCCCGGACTGTTCTTCAATCACAGCTTTTCGTGAAACTACAACATTATTTCTTTTTCGATCAATTTTTATTATTTTTAATTCACACTCTTTATTTTCAAAAGGGGATGTATCTTTCATAGGCCTAACATCAACTAAAGATCCTGGTAGAAATGCCATTATTCCATTTACTGTAACTCTTAAACCACCCTTAACTTTAGTACTAACGAAACCTTTAACGATTGTCCCGTCATTCATTGCATCTTCAAGATCAATCCATGCCTGCATTTGTTTTGCTTTAACTCTGGATAGAATTGTTGAGCCATAACCATCTTCTATTTTTTCTATAGCAACCTTTACATGGTCACCTAAAGCAACTTCAATAGTTCCTTTATCATCTAAAAATTCTTCTGTTTTGATAATGCTTTCTGATTTAAGTCCAGCACTGACTGTTACGAAGTCACTTTCTACAGAAATAACTTCAGCAGTAATAATCTCACCCTGACGCATTTCTTTAAGCGCCATACTTTCTTCAAATAATGCTGCAAAACTTTCTGGATTTGAATCTTTTATAATATCTGTGGTTGCCATTAATTTTTAACCTTAACTATGTAATCCCAACTAGCGATGGGGAAATTTAATTTTCCTGATAATTTTGAGTTATCAGACCCTTTTGTACCTCTTTAAACAAGCTCAATACTTTATCAACTGTTTGATTTTCATTGAGATCGTCTGTTTCCAAAACATATGCTTCTTTTACTATAATAAGAGGGGATACCTCTCTATCTTTGTCTCTTGAATCTCTTCTATCTATTTCTTGAGTTAGATCTGACAGATTAACATCAATTCCTTTTAATATCAATTGTTTATATCTTCTTTTTGCTCTTTCATCAACGCTTGCATTTAGATATATTTTTAAATTAGCATTAGGAAAAACAACGCTTGTCATATCTCGACCCTCTGCAACAAGACCAGGCAGCTTACAAAAACTTCTTTGATAATCAAGAATAGATGCTCTTAATTCATTGTGTATTGCAATTTTGGACGCTAGCTTACCTATTATTTCAGTTCTAATAAAATCTGTTATTTCATAACCATTAAGCCAAATATGATTTTCTTTAAATTGAATTTTGGAGTCAGCAACTAAGTTTATTAAGCTACTAATGGACCCTGACTTTATGTTTTCTTTTTTAGCAGCATAAGCAATAACCCTATAAATTGCCCCAGAATCAAGGTAGTGATAATTTAACTTGACTGATAGTTTTTGAGCTATTGTGCCCTTTCCAGAACCTGCTGGGCCATCAATAGCAATAACAAGTGGATAATTTTTTTTAGTCAATAATGCCTCCAAAATCTTTAAAGAAATTTGGATATGTTTTATTTGTACATTCTGGGTCATTAATTACAATATTTTTATTTGCTAGACATACTAAAGAAAAACACATAGCCATCCTATGATCATCATAAGTATCGATAATAGTATTATTATTTAAAATTTTTGGCGGCTTAATGGTTATTGAACTTTTCGTTGTTGAAACTGTAGCACCTAACTTTTTTAATTCAGTTTCCATTGCTGAAATTCTATCAGTTTCCTTTACCCGCCAACTTCCAATAGATTTAAGAGTTGTAGGACCTTTTGCAAATAGAGCTAAAATGGCTAATGTCATTGCTGCATCTGGAATATTTCTACAATCAACAACCATACCAACCAATTGTTGGTTTTTTGAAACCTTAATTGAATTTGAAAGGTATTCGACATTTGCCCCCATTTTTTTTATGATTTTTAAAAATTCTAAATCACCCTGTATGCTTGATTTGTTAATGTTAGCGACTTCAACTAAACCCCCAATTGCTCCCGCTGCAAAAAAATAGGAGGCTGATGAAGCATCACCTTCTACTTTAATTGTTTTCGGGCTCTTAAATCTGGACGAAGAACTTAAAGCAAAATTTGTCCATTCATTATTTTTTTTATATTTAATACCGAATTGAGCTAGTAGTTTTAAAGTTATATCAATGTATGGTTTTGAAATAAGATTACCAATTATTTGAATCTTTAGGTCTTGATTAGACAAGGGGGCGGCGATTAATAGCGAAGTTAAATACTGACTTGAAACATTCCCTTTAATTTTTATATTCTTATCACATATTATGTTACCTGGAGATATCTTAAGAGGTGGATACCCTGGATTTTCTATGTAATCAATTTCAGCTCCAATCTTTATTAAAGAATCAACTAAGTCTTTAATGGGGCGTTCGTGCATCCTATTTATACCTTTTAGAATGTATTCACCACCCATAATAGCTAGAACGGCAGTAAGTGGCCTAAATGCCGTACCTGCATTCCCAAGGAATAATTTAGCATTTTTGTTTGGAAAGTTATGGTTACAACCTTTAACTAAGATATCTTTTTTTTCTACTATATTAAATTCAACTTTTAGAATCTTTAGAGCATTTAGCATTTGCTGCGTGTCATCTGAGTCAAGGTAATTTTGAATCAATGTCTCCCCATTTGATAGGGCTGACATAAGTAGCACCCTGTTAGTAATGCTTTTTGAACCAGGTAGGTAAATTTTTCCATTGGCAACTAATGATGCATTTAGTTTTTCTTGTTTCACTTAACTCTCTTCTATCCATTTTTTTCTTGTACTGCTAGCTGATTTTAAATAATCCTCTAATTTTTTTTGGTTTTTTACATCTATAAGGTCAGTTAATTTAATAATTTCTTTTTGAAATAACTTTAGGTCTTTAATTATCGACTCTCGATTTTGAAGTGTTATATCCCTCCAAACCTCTGGCGAGCTTGCAGCAATTCTTGAGAAATCTCTAAACCCACTAGCCGCAAAATTTAATAAATCCTTTTTATTTTTTTTATTATTAATAAGATTAACCAAGCTGAAAGCTAGCAGGTGAGGTAAGTGACTAACTGTTGAAAATATTTGATCATGATCATCAGCCTTCATATTTGTGACTACACCTCCCAATAATTCCCAAAAATTTGTAAGTTTTGTGATTTGTTCCAATGAATTTTCTTCATTAGGAGTCAGAATAATATTCTTATTTTGAAACAAATCTTTTTTAGCTGCGGATGCACCATGTTTTTCAGATCCAGCGATTGGATGGGAGCCAATAAACTGAGAAAACCTACCTTTTAAAATAAGTTTAGCCTCATTCATGACATTCGATTTTGTACTACCTACATCAGTTATTATTGTATTAGTTTGCAGAAAGGGCTTAATGTCTTTTAAAATATTTTTTGTTTGCGCTACTGGAGTCGCAATAATAATTAAGCTAGCTTCATTTATACTTCTGTCTATTTTTGTATATGAAGAATCAATCACGCCAGACTTTACGAGACTCTCTAAGGAATTTCCACCAACTCTCCCAATGCCAATTATTTCATCAAATATATTTAATCCGCGAGCTTTAAGAGCTATTGATCCACCTATTAGGCCTACGCCAAAAATGTATAATTTTTTCATCAGTGAAAGTTTGGTAAAAAAGAAAATTGTAACACGCTATTTAGTCTGTTGCTTCTTGCCAAACACCGTCAATCATTAACTCATAGGGTTTAAAGTTTATTTTATATTTCATTTTTTGGCTTTCAAAAATCCAATAACCAAGATAAAGAAAAGAAAATTTTTCTTTTTTACATAAATCGAGCAACCAAATAATGGACATCGTCCCTAAGCTCAACTTTCGATCACTGCAATCGTAAAAAGTATAAACAGCTGAAATTCCATCCTCAACAATATCTATAACAGTGACCATTTTAAGATGATTATTAAGTCTAAATTCGACAAGTTTGGAATTAACATTACTTTTAACTAAGAAATCATTATAGTCAGCTATATTATCTTCTTTTTCACTACTGTTTCTATGTCTATTATTTTGATAACCAACATATAAATCATAATGCTCTTCATCAAAAGCTAAGGGCAAAATTCTTACTGAAAGTTTATCAAGATACTTCTTTACTCTTTTTTGTGAGCGACTAGCAATAAAGCTTGATACTAATACCCTAATTGGCAGGCAGGCTTTACAATCCTTACAGTTTGGTTTGTAAACATACTGACCACTTCTCCTAAAACCCTGACTTATAAGATTGCTAAAATTTTTACTTTTGATATTTTTGTAAGGAGTCGCAACAAGAGATTGAGCATCCCGACCATTTATGTAGCCACAAGAGTATTTTGTAGTGACATAAAATTGAACATCTCCTAAAACTTTTTTATCGATATAATTCATATAGAAATTTGGTAAAATTTAATATTAAATGTAATTAAATAATACTAGAATTTTTTTTTAATTGGTATAAAGTTATTTATGTAAGTTTAATATAAATTTTTCAAAAAAAAGGAGATGGCGCTTTAAAGTTTAGTGAGTCAGGAATACATTTTTTTTTAAATTTTTTTAAATTAAAAGGAGCAGTATGAATCTCAGAGAACTTAAGAATAGGCATCAAGCTTTAAAAGATATAGTTAGGCAAGCTTATAAAAATTATGTACCAGATTTAAGGCTAAGGCTTTATAAAAAAGAAAAGTTAAGGATAAAAATGCTTTTAGATAAAGAGAAGCAACCAACCCATTAAAAACTACATTAAAAGCCGGCTTTTTTAAGGTTAAATAACGCTTTCTTACTGAAAGCTTATTTAATATATTAATATATGGGTTAAAATAATTATTTAGCAATTTAAATAATTGATAGATTTTAGGTGGTCAAAACTATGCAAGACGTTATAAAAAATAATTTTTCTGAACATCTTGATGTGATTAACAAAGTTTTGGATACCAACATTGACTCTATTCATTTATTTGGAGATTTATTAACAACCTGTTTGGCAAACGGTGGAACTATCTTTTGGTGTGGAAATGGTGGAAGTGCATCGGATAGCCAACATATATCAGCAGAATTAGTTGGACGTTTTAAAAAAGATCGTCGTGCCTTAAGGTCATTAGCATTAACAACTGACACTTCAGTTTTAACTAGCGTAGGAAATGACTATGGTTTTGGGGAGATTTTTTCTCGTCAATTTGAAGCCCTTGGTTCTTCTAAAGACATTTTAGTTGGAATTTCTACTTCAGGAAATAGTGAAAATATTATTAGAGCCTTTAAAACTGCAAAAGGTTTGGGTGCTTTGACTCTTGCACTCACTGGAGGTGATGGAGGAAAAGCAAGGCAAATTTCAGATCATTCACTTGTAGTAAAATCGGAATCTACCGCAAGAATTCAAGAAGCACATATATTAATTGGTCATATTTTATGTGACATTATTGAACAAAGACTTGAGCTTGCTTAGTAATAAAATTAAGGTCTAATATGACAATTCTAGTTACAGGAGCTGCTGGTTTTATTGGGTCAAATTTTGTTTTAAATTGGCTTCATAGTGAAGGTGAAGATGTAGTTTCTTTAGATAATTTAACTTATGCAGGCAACTTAGACAATTTATCTTCTTTGTTAAAAAATACCAGACATTTTTTTGTTAAAGGAGATATTGGCGATTCTGAACTTGTTTCCTCAGTCCTCAAAAAATATAAACCAAGAGTAATATTAAATTTTGCTGCTGAAAGTCATGTAGATAGGTCCATATCGGAACCCGGAACCTTTATACAAACAAATATTTTAGGTACTTACAAACTTCTACAAAATACTCTTTTGTATTGGGAATCACTAGTAGGAAAACAAAAAAAAGATTTTCGTTTTGTACATATTTCCACTGATGAAGTCTACGGAGACTTAGATATAAAAGCACCTCCTTTTACTGAAGAAAATAGATATATCCCAAATAGTCCATATAGCGCCAGTAAGGCAGCTAGTGATCATTTGGTCAGAGCATGGCATCAAACCTATAAATTGCCCGTTATAACAACTAATTGTTCAAATAATTACGGACCCTTTCAGTTCCCAGAAAAGTTAATTCCTTTATGTATTATTAATGCAATAAATGATAAACCATTGCCTTTATATGGTGATGGTGAGCAGATTAGAGATTGGTTATATGTTGATGATCATTGCGATGCTATTAGATTGGTAATAAAGAATGGATTAGTGGGGGAAACTTATAACATTGGAGGTAATACAGAGAGAACTAATATCCAAGTCGTTGAGTTGGTTTGTAAATTATTGGACGAACTTAAGCCTAGGCTAAATAATGATTCTTATGTAAAACAAATTTCTTTTGTAAAAGACCGCAAAGGCCATGATCGACGTTACGCAGTAGATTCCTCTAAGATTCAAAAAGAACTTGGCTGGAAACCCGAAGAAACTTTCGAGTCAGGTATGACCAAAACTATTAAATGGTACCTTAGTCATGATGCATGGATAAAAAATATTATTAGTGGCGACTATAAAAAATGGGCTGATAAACACTACTCATGAAAATACTTCTTACTGGGGTAAATGGCCAAGTCGGTTTCTACATTAATAAAAAACTGTCATCTTTTTATGAAGTTTTTGGGGTAACCCGCGAAATTTTTGATCTTACCAACATAGATCAGATGGAGAAGGTGATTGACGATGTGAAGCCAGATTTGATAATAAATCCTGCTGCATATACAAATGTGGATCAGGCTGAAAAAGAACCAGAACTTGTTTTTAAAACAAATTTGGAAGGCCCCAAATTTTTAGCCCTAAAATCAAAAAAACTGGGTATCCCATTGATTCAATTCTCGACTGATTATATTTTTGATGGCTCAAAAGTAGGTGCTTATATCGAAACTGACAAGGCTATGCCTAAGTCAGTATATGGAAAATCTAAGTATGGTGCAGAAATTTCTATTCAAGAGCATAATCTAAAACATATTATTATAAGAACGAGTTGGGTCTATAGCTTAAGGGGTAAAAATTTCTTAACAACAATTCTTGACATGGCAAAGAAAAAAAGTGGATTTAGTATTGTTTCTGACCAAATAGGCGCCCCTACATCGGCAATTTTTATTGCAAATTCTATATTTGAGATAGTAAAAAAAATAGAGCAAATCGAAAAAAATAATTTATATGGTATTTATAATTTAACATGCCTGGGGAAAGCTAGTTGGTTTGAGTTTGCAAAAGAAATAATTCTTAATACAAATGAATTAGGAATAGAGCTCAAATGTGCAGCAAGCAATATTAAACCAATTCAAACTACTGATTTTCCCACATTGGCTATGAGACCATTAAACTCTATATTAAATAATGAAAAATTACTTAAAACCTTTGAAATAAAATGCCCAGAATGGCAAAATGAGTTGAAAATAATAATTGGTAATAAATGTGAGTATAAAAATGGCTATTAGTAAGCGAAAAGGGATAATTCTTGCAGGTGGAACTGGCTCTAGACTTTACCCATTAACCAAGGTGATTTCAAAACAACTTCTCCCAGTTTTTGATAAACCAATGATTTATTACCCACTCGCAACTTTAATGATTGCAGGTATTAGAGAGATATTGCTAATATCAACACCTAAAGATATCTCTCAATACCAAGAATTACTTGGAGATGGAAGTATATGGGGGATTGATATTTCATATCAAATTCAACCATCTCCAGATGGGTTAGCTCAAGCTTTTATTTTAGCTGAAGATTTTATTGGTGATGATTTGTCCGCTTTAATCTTAGGAGATAATATTTTTCATGGTAATAATATGACCAATCTACTTGTAAATGCTTCAAATAATGAAGATGCGACAATATTTGCATATCATGTATCAGACCCAGAAAGATATGGAGTAGTTGAATTTGACAGCAATCAAAAAGCGATTTCAATTGAAGAAAAACCGAAAATTACTAAATCTAATTATGCAGTAACAGGGTTATATTTTTATGATGATAAAGTAGTTGAATATGCAAAAAGCCTCAAACCTTCTCATAGGGGCGAATTAGAAATAACCGATCTAAATAAAATATATATGAATGAAGATAAATTAAATGTTGAGGTTTTAAATCGAGGTTTTGCCTGGTTAGATTCAGGAACCCATGAATCTTTATTAGAAGCCAATCAATATATAGCTACTGTTGAAAAACGACAAGGACAAAAAGTCGCATGTATTGAAGAGATTTCTTTTAGTAAAGGATGGATCACGAAGGAGAATTTATTGAGCTTGGCAGAAGAAAAGTATAATAATAATTATCGAGAATATTTAAAAGGCTTGTTAGACTAAATGAAGAGTACAAAATTACACATTCCAGAAGTTTTGTTGCTAGAGCCAGATATTTTTGAAGACGATAGGGGATTTTTTTACGAGAGCTTCAATCAGGAAAAGTTTCAAAAGGCGACTGGTAAGAATGTGTCTTTTGTTCAGGATAATTATTCAAAATCAAAAAAAAATACATTAAGAGGTTTGCATTATCAATTGCCCCCTATGTCTCAAGGAAAATTAGTAAGCGTTCTTCAAGGGGAAGTGTTTGATGTTGTTGTTGACCTAAGAAAATCATCACCATCATTTGGAAAATTTGTTTGTGAAACATTAAATTCAGTCACAAAAAAACAACTATGGATCCCAGAAGGATTTGCTCATGGCTTTTTAGTTACATCTGATTTTGCAGAAGTTATGTATAAGACAACTAATTTTTACAGCCCAAATTACGAAAGATCTATTATTTGGAGTGATCCAGATTTATTTATTAACTGGCCAAACCATAACAATGTTCTTCTATCTGATAAAGATAAGAAGGCTTCTTCTTTCGTGAATGCTGATTGCTTTAGCCAGCCTTAATTAACATAATGAGTAAATTTTTATATGCCCAAAAAACTAATTATTAAACTGAGAACTACATATTTATAAGTTAATTTCATCATGCCGTATTTGTAAAAATTCTAATTTAGTAACCATTATGAATTTAGGCCAGCAATCACTAACAGGGACTTTTCCCAAAACACCATTGGAAAAAGCTACAACTGGCCCTATTGAGCTAGTAAAATGTTATGGAGAAAGAGGTTGCGGTCTTGTTCAATTAAAACAAAGTTATAATTTAGATGAGATGTATGGATTGAATTATGGCTATCGTTCTAGCTTAAATTCGAGCATGGTTAATCATTTAAGAGATAAAATCCAGAAAATAATAGATTTAAACATACTTAAAAATGAAGATTTAATAATTGATATTGGTAGCAATGATGGAACATCACTTAAGTTTTACCCACAAAATAAATATAAACTACTAGGAATTGATCCAACAGGTATTAAATTTAAATCTTTTTATCCAGACTCAATTTCTTTGATTTCAGATTTCTTTTCATCTAAAATTATTTCAAAATTTTCAGCTGAAAAAGCTAAAATTATTACATCATTCGCTATGTTTTATGACTTAGAGGATCCAATTTATTTTGCAAAAGAGATTGATGCTTCATTAGCTGAAGATGGATTATGGATTTTTGAACAAAGCTATCTTCCGCAAATGTTAAAAACAAATTCTTTTGATACTATTTGTCATGAACATTTAGAATTTTATTCACTAAAACAAATCGATTGGATTTTATCAAAAGCGAACCTTAAAGTCATCGATGTTGAGTTTAATGACATAAATGGTGGTAGCTTTTCAGTTATCGCAGCAAAAATAAATTCTCATTACCAACCAAAAACAAAACATTTAGAAAAGATTCGTAATGATGAATTAGTTCTTGGACTCGATTCTCTAGAGGTTTTTAATAATTTTAAATTAAATGCTGATAAAAATTGTAGCTTATTAATGAAATTTCTTAATGAAGCTAAGTTAAAAAATAAAAGTGTTTACGGACTTGGCGCATCAACAAAAGGAAATGTTTTATTACAATACTGCGGTATCGACAACACTCTTATAAAAGCAATTGGGGATGTTAATGAGGATAAATATAGCGCTTACACACCTGGAACTTTAATTCCTTTGATTTCAGAAGAAGAAGTATTAAAAAAAAATCCAGATTATTTATTAATTTTACCTTGGCACTTAAAAGCTTTTTTTCTATCACTATCATCAATGAGGGGAAGGACTCTTGTTTTCCCTTTACCTCAGTTTAAAATTATAGAATTATAAAGGCATTAATTTTTCTTCTTTTAATTTTTTCTTTGACCATATCTCTAAAAGAAGAAAAAAGTAGTTAGTTGCCTTATTATTTTGACTATAATCGTTTCAACAGCGAGATTACAACTATTTGAGCTTTTTCCCCTTTTTAGAAAATTTGACTACACCGGATAAAATTTTAGAAATTCAGTTTTTACAGCCCAAATTACGAAAGATCTATTATTTGGAGTAATCTAGATTTATTTATAACTAGCCAAACCATACCAATATTTTTCTATCTGATAAAGATAAGAAGGCCTCTTCTTTCTTAAATACTGATTGTTTTATTCAGCTTTAAGTTATTCATTTTTCTAGTTGACGAATTTTCTTATGAGGGGTATTGTAAGGGTATTGTTCAATAATGAACAATAGTTAAGTATATGATAAATAATAGTTTAAGTAGTTTTTTAAATATGTTGCGTTTATCGCGGACAGGGCGGTAGCGTTAATGAACACCTCAAAAAAATTAAAAATATTGAATCCTGATTTACATTTTAAATTACTTAAAACAATCGAGAATAAGCCGTCAATTTCTCAGCGAGAATTAGCAAAAGAATTAGGTGTAAGTTTAGGTAGTATTAATTATTGCTTAAAAGCATTAATTGAGGTCGGTCACATTAAGTTAGAGAATTTTAATACAAATCCCAATAAGCTTGGATATCTTTATTTGTTAACAAAAAAGGGTCTGATGGAAAAAGCCAGTCTTACAGTTGGGTTTTTAAGTAGAAAAAAGCTAGAATATGAAGCGCTAAGAAAAGAAATAGATTCGGTACAGAATTCCCTACAAAATGACTAAAGATATCAGTTATGAACAAAGACATTAATATCACCCCAGTAATATTATGTGGCGGTAAAGGCTCAAGACTTTGGCCTTTATCTAGATCAACCTACCCAAAACAATTTATAACCCTCACAGATTCCGAAAGTTTATTTCAGCAAGCTGTTATGAGGGTAAGACGACTTAGAGCAATAGATTTTAATATTAATGATACTTTGGTGGTAACAAATGAAGAGCATAGGTTTATTGCATTAGAACAATTGAAGAAATTAGATGATACTTCAGCCAAACTTTTTTTAGAACCAGTTGGAAGAAATACTGCGCCGGCACTTACAATGTCAGCAATGCTAGCTCAGCAAGATAATAAAGATCCAGTTTTAGTTGTAATTCCATCAGATCAAATTATTCGCGATACTGAAGTTTTTGCACAAGCTCTGAGTAGTTCTATTAAGGCTGCAAATGAAGAATCAATTGTAATAATGGGCATCACCCCAGACAAAGCTGAAACAGGATATGGCTATGTTAAACATGACTTAAAAGCAGGAAAATTTAATGAATTTAATGTTGAGCAATTTACAGAAAAACCAACTTTAGAAAAAGCAAAGGAATATGTCGAATCAAAAAAATATTTGTGGAATAGTGGTATTTTTATTGTTAAAGCTAGTATATGGTTAAATACAATAAAGCTTTTAAGATCAGACATTTTTGAGACAACCTTAGATGCTTTTAAAAAAAATATAAAAGATAATCAGTTTATTAGGCCTGATAAAGATAATTTTTCTAAAATACCAAGTGAGTCAATTGATTATGCAGTCATTGAGAAGTGCAATGCTGCCGGTATTCCTCTTAAAGTTGTCCCTCTAAATGCGGGCTGGAGTGATTTAGGCTCATGGGATTCATTGTGGTCTTTTGGGAGTAAAAATGAAAAAGGTAATGTAACTCATGGAGATGTGGTTATTGAAGATACGAAAGATTCCTTGATTCATTCGACCCATAGGTTGGTAGGGGCGGTTGGCGTGAAAGATATTATAATCGTAGAAACTGCTGATGCTGTTCTAGTGACAAACCGAAAAAATAGTCAGGGCGTTAAAGCTATAGTGGCTAAGCTAGATATTGAAAACAGAACTGAAGGGGCTTACCATTCAAAAATTCATCGGCCATGGGGTTGGTATATGACTATTGATGAAGGGAAAAACTTTAAGGTTAAAAGAATCCAGGTTAATCCAGGGGCAAGCTTGAGCCTTCAAAAACATTCAAAAAGAGCCGAGCATTGGGTAGTGGTTAAAGGAACTGCTAAAGTAGAAAATGGTGATAAAGAGATTATTTTGACAGAAAATGAGTCTACCTTTATACCATTGGGAGAGTTACATCGATTATCTAATCCTAAGAAGGTACCTTTAGAAATAATTGAGGTGCAATCAGGAGAATATTTAGGTGAAGATGATATAGAGCGTATAGAAGATAACTATGGAAGGAAGACAAATGACTAAAATAGCTTTAATTACAGGTGTAACTGGGCAAGATGGAGCTTATCTATCAGAATTTTTACTAGATAAAGGTTATGAAGTTCATGGTATAAAGCGCCGAAGCTCTTCTTTTAACACCTCAAGGATTGATCATTTATTTCATGACCCACATGAAAAAGGAAGGCCATTTTATCTGCATCATGGAGATATGACTGACTCATTAAGTCTTACTCAAATTATTCAAAAGGTAAAGCCAGATGAAATTTATAATTTAGCAGCACAAAGTCATGTTGCTGTTTCATTTGAAGAGCCAGAATACACTGCTAACTCTGATGCTTTGGGCCCTCTTAGAATACTTGAGGCAATCCGTATTTTAGGTTTAGAAAAAAAGACTAAATTTTATCAAGCTTCAACATCTGAGCTTTATGGCTTAGTTCAAGAAACACCACAAAAGGAAACAACCCCATTTTACCCAAGAAGCCCATATGCTGCAGCTAAACTATATGCTCATTGGATAACAATAAATTATCGAGAGGCTTATGGTATTTTTGCTTGTAATGGTATTTTATTTAATCATGAGAGCCCAATTCGAGGTGAAACATTTGTAACGCGAAAAATAACAAGAGCTTTAGCTAGGATTAAATTAGGACTTCAAGATTGTTTATATCTTGGAAATATGAACGCTTTACGTGATTGGGGGCATGCAAAAGATTATGTTGAAATGCAATGGCTAATGCTTCAACAAAATACTCCAGAAGATTTTGTCATAGCAACCGGATCTCAATACAGCGTTCGTGATTTTGTAAATGCAGCTGCAAAAGAATTAGATATTAAAATAACCTGGAAAGGAAAAGGTAAGGATGAAAAAGGCTACAATTCATCTGGGAAAATAATTGTCGCTGTTGACTCCAGATATTACAGGCCAACCGAGGTTGAAACGCTTCTTGGTGATGCATCAAAGGCGATGAAAAAGTTGGGCTGGAAACCAAAGATTAATTTTAATTCCTTAGTTTCAGAGATGGTTCAAGAAGACCTTAGTTCAGCTCAGAGAGATGAATTAACCAAAAAACATGGCTATAGGACCCCTGATTATAATGAGTAAATTTTTACATGCCTAAAAAAACTATTTTATTAACAGGTTCAGGCGGTATGGTGGGTAAGAATTTACTTGAACATCCAAATATATCAACCTACGATATTCTTACACCAAGATCAAGTGAGTTAGACCTTAGAAATTTTGAAAAGGTGAAGGAGTA
>ENA-OSJC01001676-OSJC01001676.1-marine-metagenome-genome-assembly--contig:-NODE-1676-length-17735-cov-33.104768_pt1 | contig 17735 bp, 16 predicted proteins | sample MGYA00237885_ERZ534234 | MGnify/ENA primary metagenome ERZ534234 (study PRJEB26413, sample SAMN06343907) | marine metagenome | isolation source: coastal waters | place: Atlantic Ocean: West Antarctic... | reverse complement strand
GGATTACCAGACTCATTTTCTGCTTCTAAGCCATCGAGTAAATCTTTCATTCCATCAGAAAGTGTATCATAAGCTAGATACATATTTGTAAATGCCGTATCAGCACCAAATGGTGGACATTCTTTTGCATACAAGGTCGCTCCCAAAGGGGGTTTTTTTAAAAACATCAGGTCAGAATGATAAAAACCATCCCAGCTATAAGATTCACCTGGTTCTCTAATTATTTTGAAAATTTCAGGTATTTCAGGTAATCCTTTAACGTATGGGTGAGGAATTAATTTTCCAAACCTTTGGGTGAAATCAAATTGTTGTTGATCTGTCAAATCTTGATCCCTAAAGATGAGCACAAGAAAGCTGTGAAAAGCATCCTGGATTTCGGCCCAGGTTTCTGAATTTAAATCTACAGACAAATCAACTCCAAAAACCTCGGCACCCATCGCACCAGTTATCGGTTTTACGTCTATGTGATTAAATTTTTGCATTTTCCTATCTCCTTTTCATTGGGTTTTCCCTAACATAATAATAGAACTACGATAGTCGTGGGTGCAAAACTCGTCATTTTGATAAAAAAGGACGCCAAATAGGGGTATAAAACACGCCATATCAATAAAAAACTACGCCAAACTAAAAATTTATATCAAGTATTATAAAATATATTAAATTAATAATGTTTTGGAAGTCACAACAATCTAATCTAAAGTAATTTTAAATAGAGTGGAAACCAGTTTATGAGTAATGCACAAACAAGAGTAAAAATAAATATAGATTTAAACCTTGCTGGCCATCAATTTGGCGAACTGATGTTACCATGGTCTGATAACTCTATCCCACTTGGATATCACCCTACCCCTCTGATCAGCATCAAAAATGGAGATGGTAAAAAAATCTTGATAATTGGTGGAACCCATGGAGACGAATTCGAAGGTCCCTCAGCAATAATGCGGATAGCTAGAGCACTTGAATTGGATAAAATAAATGGACACATCATTTTGATACCGGCGCTAACATTCGCCGCAGTGCAAAAATCAAGCCGTACAAATCCATTAGATAATGTCAACATGAACAGAGCATTTCCTGGCAATCCAAACGGATCACCAACAGAGATGTTAGCGCATTTTTTAGAAAGTGAGCTAATACCATCCTGTGACGCAGTAATCGACTTACATTCAGGTGGCAAAGCATCCTTCTTTGAGCCATGTGCCTTAGCCACTAGCTCAAAAAATAAAGATCTTTTTAGAAGTAATTTGAATCTCGCTGAAGCATTTGGAATTCCACTTATATGGGTTTTAGGTAAAAATAATGACGATCGTTCATTAAACTCCGCTGCTGAACGCGCAAATGTAGCTATGATGGCTGCGGAACTGGGTGGTGGTGGTGGTGTTAGCCCAGAAATAACAAATATTGCTGAAGCAGGCTTAATTAATATCCTAAATTATTTAAATATTCTTAAAACTAAAAGCTTTGTAAGCAAAAATAAAATAAAAAAAATTGAACTTAGTAACCCAAGTGCTAGTATTTATGCTCCTTCAAAAGGATTATTTGATCGCGCTGTCAAAGCTGGGCAGAGTGTAGAAGTTGGCCAAACTGCAGGCTGGTTTCATTACCTGCTAGAGCCAAACAGACCCTCTTTTGAATTAAAATTCAAATACAATGGCTTTATTTTAGCTCATACAAATCGAGGAATAGTTGAAAAAGGAGAAATGTTAACATTGGTCGCAAATGATATTTTACCAAATGACTAATACTTTCATCACGCAACAGAGACCAAAAAGTTTAATCAGCTAAAGTTTTATTAAGATAATCAGCGACCATGTCGCCAAAACTTCGGTCAACTGCAAACTGAAAGCCATTTTCAACTCTAGATATCAAAGCTTTCAAACCAAACACTTCACCAAATGTTGTGTTTTCTTCCAAAAATTCACTTGTATTTATATTTAAAGGCGTGGCTATCGACATTATATCCGAGGCATTTGGACCAATTACACTAAAGAATGTTAGAGTGTCTGAAATTAAAACTATGCTAATTGAAGAAGGACAAGCTTCTGGCTTCAAGATAGTTATCAGATGCTCTTCATCTTCAATTGGTGCTTTTAAAATCCAATGATTTTCACCAACCAACATCAATTTCCGATTATTCTCACACACGAATGTATTCGGTTCCTTTGGAAACCATTTAAAAAATGATTTCAAATACTTCTCAACCTCTTTTGAATCGCCTTTTAAATCAAAAAGCGCCGATATTTTTTCTCTTATAATTTTTACATCATAATTCATTTTAAGACCTTAATAATTGCCCCTTGGGATCATGAAAAACTGGAGGCACAATCTTAGCCCTAATAACTTTATCTTGTAGCCTCACATATGCTGTTTCACCATGGCGAGAATGGCCCCTCTCAAGTAAAGCTAAGCCAACCCAACTATCATTTACAACACTCCACACACAAGCAGTAGTAAAACCCTCTGTCGCTCTCTTTTGTCCTTCTGGAGTAATCGGAGCGCCTTCTGGGATTGCTTCATTTGGATCATTTGGCAATAACCCAACCAACTCACGCCTTGTTTTTTTTAAATCTCGGCGTAAATGAACTGAGCGTTTGCCTATAAAATCAGGTTTTTTCTTAGACATTATCCAACCCATTCCTAGATCATATGCATCAACTGTACCGTCAACTTCATGCCCGAGTGATAAAAAACCTTTTTCAACACGTAATACGTGGCTAGCTTCAGAGCCCACAGGTAAAATACCAAACTCAGAGCCAATTTCCATTATTTTCTCCCAAAGGTTTAACAAATCTCTTGGGGAAACATTTATTTCAAATGAAAGTTCTCCAGTAAAGCTCACACGAATGACTCTAGCAGGAATATTAGCAACCAGTCCCTCACGTAGCGCCATAAAAGGAAAAGCTGTTTGGGAAAGGTCAATGTCTGTTCCCAATTTAGCTAATAAATCTCTGGCTTTTGGACCACAAATGGTTGCGTTATTCCACTGATTTGTAATGCCTGTGATTTTAACGTCCCACTCTGGGCGATCAAAAGCTAGAATCTTCTCCATATGCTGATTAACGCCATCAGAATGGCCAGAAGATGTGGAGATTAACCAACGGTTTTCATCAACCCTAAAAGCTACACCGTCATCAAAAATTAAACCATCTTCGGAAAGCATTAATCCGTACCTACCATTACCTGGAGACAATGAAGACATTACATTAGTATAAATTAAATCAAGAAATTCTCCAACATGTTTACCTTTTAATTCAAACTTACCAAGGGGAGATCCATCATAAACACCTACTCCAGTTCTCACAGCTCTACATTCTCGATTAACCGCTTCTTGAAAGTCTTCACCAGCTTTAGGAAAATAACCTGGTCTACGCCAACGTGCACCCGCCTCATACATAAAGGCACCTTTATCATGGTTCCATTGGGTAACCGGGGTATGTCTATAAGGTAAGATTACAGAACCTTCGCGAACGCCACTAATTGAACCAAAAGATACGGGTGTGAAAGGTGACCTAAAGGTAGTTGTACCCACCTCTCCCAAACCAACACCTTCTTGCATCGCTATGGTACCAATTATGTTAATATTACCTGTCTTCCCTTGATCAAAGCCCATACCACCAGTTGTATAGCGTTTAACATGCTCAACGTTTGAATAGCCTTCTCGCAAGGCTAATTGCACATCATCGTAAGTCACATCGTTTTGAATATCAAAAAATGCCTTACTTTTTTCTTTGGAAAGGTTTGTGTTCCATAATGGTACTATAGAATAGGTTTCTGCTTCACAATCCAGGTGGTCATCAAACTCTATATATAAATTAATATCAGCTAACGTCTTGTGAATTACCACTTTGGTCTCTTCAAATAGCTCAGTTAACGCAAAAATTCCATTACAAGCACCAACACTTGATGCATTTTGAACATCCTTATTGGGGACAAAAGCAGCAATCTTTTCATCAAACCGTACAGTACCTCGAGACTGAGAATGGAGATGAACAGTTGGATTCCAGCCCCCAGAATGAGCTACTAAGTCACATACAATTATTTCTGATTTTTTATCAACAATTGACTCAATTACCACTGAAGTTACTTTTTTATACCCAGTGACATTCTTAATTATTGATCCTGAAAAAACATCAACGCCTTCAGCACTTCGTAGTACGTTTACAGGAATTTCAAACCGCGAATCTACAATCGCTGCAATTTTGATACCAGCATTTTGAAAGTCTTTAATACAAGTGTAGGCGCTATCATTATTTGTAAATATTACAATATTATTTCCAGGTTTTACGGCATATCTATTAAGGTAACCTTGAACAGCAGAAGCAAGCATAACTCCTGGACGGTCATTATTCGCAAAAACCAAGGCCCTTTCCATAGCCCCAGCTGCAATAATTGTTTTTCCAGTTCGAACCCGCCAACTTCTCTCAATAATAGAGCTATCATTTATCTCTCGTTGATTAACAATGACAAGATTATGTTCTCTATAAGCCCAGGCAGTGCTATTTTGTAAATGTAGCACATTTGGCATTTTTGAAATTTCGCTTACAACTTCAGAAACCCAAGACATCGCTGGTTTGTTATTTATTTCTAATTTTAAATTCAGCAAGCTACCTCCTGCCTCTGAATTTTGATCAATTAAAAATACATTTGCTCCCGCCCTGCCTGCAATTAATGCCGCTAAAAGACCTGAGGGTCCAGAGCCGATAATTAATATATCACAATGTGCATTACGAGACTCAAAATGACCATTTTTAGGTGGGCTTTTTGGTGCACTAGCTAAACCAGCAGCTTTCCTAATAGAGGGTTCGAACAAATGCCAATTAGGCCATTTAAAAGTCTTATAATAAAATCCTGCAGGAATAAATTTAGAAAAAATCTGAGTAATTGCACCAAGATCAAAATCCACACTGGGCCAGCAGTTGATAGATTTAGCTTTTAAACCACTCTTGAGTAAAACAGTCGTGGATAAATTATTTCCAGAAGCATCCTCCCCCATAAGCTCAACTAAGGAGGCCGGCTCTTCAACGCCAATGCCAATCACACCTCGTGGTCGGTGATACTTAAAGCTTCTCGCAGTTACCATAACATCATTAGCAATTAATGCTGAAGCTAAAGTATCTCCTTTAAATCCTTTATAATTTTGACCATTAAATGAAAACTTAAGAACACTCGAGCGATCAATTCTTCCACCATCTTTTAAACGATTTTTATTGTCCATCTTGGGTCTCCAAGATATCATGTGTTACCGTATTACGTGTTATAGCAAACCATTTTCCACACCCACGCGCATGCCACCAGTATTCCTGCACTGGACCTGTGGGGTTAGGAACCAATGTTAAATATTCAACCCATTCAGTATCTGAAGAAATATTAGGGTCAGGCCTATTCACTCCCACGGGGCCACCATATACAAATTCTGTTTCATTACGGTTTTTACAAAATGGACAATTTATCAATAACATAATTTTACCTATTAACGTGCAGTTGTTGTGCCCGTCTCCAAAATATAATCTAAATTTTTGAAACGATTAAATGAAAAGTCAGCCATCAACGGATGTGGAGAGTTTGTTGCAACTTGGTGCGCCATTGTTAACCCCCCTGCAGGTATTGCTTTATAACCGCCCCACCAACCGGCACTTACATACAAACCAGAAACGCTTGTTTCATCCATTATCGGCGAGGCATCTGGTGTTATATCTAGGTGCCCACCCCACTGTCTTAAGAGTTTTAGTTTTTTAAAAGCTGGAAAAAGTTCAAGCATAGCTCCTACCGTATCTTCGAACACGTGCTGTTTTATGTCTCTTCTGAAACTTTGACCAGAGTCTGGAGCACCTCCAATCACAAGTTCTCCCTTATCAGATTGGCTAAAGTAAAACCCTAAATCAGAACAATTAACAATTACATCAACTAAAGGTTTAATAGGTTCTGAAACAAATGCAGTTAAATTCATCGTTCTCAGTGGCAGTCTTAATCCAGCAGTTTCTGTTAACGTGGTCGTATGTCCAGAAACCGATACAATAACTTTTTTAGCTTTAACAATGCCTTTTACAGTATCAACTCCCTCAATATTTCCATTAGTTCCTCTAATTAGCGATTTAACGCCTGTTTGTTGATGCATTTCCACACCAAGTGAGTCTGCCGCCCGAGCATATCCCCACGCTACAGCATCATGCCTATTAACCCCGGCATCTTTATGTACCATTCCACCGATTATTGGCAGTCTTGAATTTGCCCCACCACCAGTTAAAGCTGGAATTAACTTACGGACTTGCTCAGTCGAAATTTGCTCATACGATGAGCCATAAATATCCATAGTTAATTGACGGCGCCTAAGATCACGCATCTTGGGATAATTGTGAACAACATCCACCATTGTTCGCTTAGAATGCATCATATTAAAATTTAAATTTTTTGTTAAACCTTCGTAAAGGCTGACTGATTTAACATAGAATGGAATAGACTGATCTCTTAAATAATTAGAACGCACCGTTACTGTGTTGCGGGCAACATTTCCCCCACCAAGCCAACCGCGTTCCAAAACAGCAACGTTTGTAATCCCATATTCAGATGCCAAGTAATAAGCTGTCGCTAAACCATGCCCACCAGCACCAATTATAATAACGTCATATTCATCCTTCAACGGTGGGCTACGCCAAGCTTTCTGCCAATTACGATGACCCGTAAAAGCATTTTTTGCTAAGGAAAATAGGGAATAATTCTGCATACAAATATCTTATTTAAAACTTTAAAAATTCAAGGGAACTTATTTATAATTTAACAATAATCATTCTAATAACAAAAATTCAATCCCCAAAGGTAGCAAAAGTCGCCATTTTAATTTAATTAAACGCCAAAGTCATATTAAAAAAGAACGAACTGTTAAGAAATATTGGTTTGCACTATTTTAAATAGTACATAAGATAAGGGTTCAAACCAATATACTTAAGATAGTTAATTAAAATGTATCAAACGTTAAATAAATAATAAACTTTGTTAGCCTAGGATAAGATAATATGGAACGAAAACTAAGCACCATTTTTGCCTTGGACGTTGTGGGTTTTAGTAAGCTTATGGCAACCGATGAAGATATAACTTTAGCGGTATTAAGGCAGCGTAGAGAAATAATTGATCAGATTATTTTAGAGAACAAAGGGCGTATATTTGGATCTGCGGGTGATAGTGTGATTGCTGAATTTGATAGTCCTGTGAAGGCAACCGAAGCTTCGATTTTAATACAAAATAAAATGCAGGCAATTAATGAAGCGTTACCTGAAAATCAGAAAATGCATTTTAGAATTGGACTAAATTTAGGTGATGTAATGATTTCTGGAGATAACCTTTATGGCGATACAATAAATGTTGCTGCAAGATTAGAAGCAAAGGCTGAAACAGACGGGATTTGTATGTCTAAAACTGTATTTGATATGGTTAGTCAAAAAGTAAAAGCGTCATTTGAATCAGTTGGTAAATTAGAATTAAAAAATATTGAAATCCCAGTGGAAGCATATTTTGTATTACAATTTAAGGGAGCTGGTCGTTACCATCAACATACAGAAGCGCCACAGATAAAAATAGAAAAAGCTGAAGCTGGTTCCTTGGCTGTTATGATGTTTAAAAGTTTAAGTACCGATGAAGAACAAGCATATTTCTGTGAAGGTTTTTCTGAAGATTTGATTTCCTCCCTATCACAATTTAGGAAACTACTTGTTGTTTCCGGTAGTGCCAGTTTTGCCTATCGCGATAAGAATAAGAAACCCAAAGAAATTGGTAAGGAATTAGGTGTTCGTTATATTCTTGAAGGAAGTGTTCGAAAAATGGGGCCTAGAATGCGTATAAGTACAAGCCTCATTTCAGCAGAAAAAGAAAGCACAGTATGGTCAAGTAATTATGACACCACAATGGAAGAGATTTTTGATATTCAAGATGAGTTAATTGCTACAATAATTTCAACAATTGTTGGCCGGGTGGACGCAGACCAAATTCAGCAACTTACATCATCAAGACCTGAGAATTTGGTGGCGTATGACCTTGTTTTACAAGGCTTAGAGCATCATAGAAAATCTGGTGTAACAAAAGATAATGCCGAAAAGGCATATTCACTGTTTAAACAAGCCACAGAATTAGACCCAAATTATGCACGAGCCCACGCCTGGAGGGCATGTTCTCTTGCCAACTACTCATCGTGGGATAAATCAGCAGTTGGTGAAAATTGGATGAGTGAATGTTTTGAATCTGTTAAACTAGCTCTAGAAATAGATCCAGAAGAAGCAGAAGCCCATAGAATTATGGGATCAATAAAAATGCTAAGTGGAGACTTTCAAGCCGTTAGATATCATCATGAAAAAGCCAAGGATCTTTGTCCCAGCGATGCATATATTGCCGCTAAATACGCGACTGCATTAATATACATGGGAGAGCCAGAAAAAGCATTGGAAGAAATAAAACGAGCCATGAGATTAGATCCGTTTTGTCCAGATATTTTATTTGAGGATGAGGGCATTATTAATTTTTGTATGAATGATTTTAATAATGCTATTAAAAGTTTCTCAAAACTAAAATCTGCAACAAAGAATAGTCTCTTTTACTCCGCCGCCTCATATTCAAAAATGAATAATACTGAAAAAGCAAAACAAACACTAGATGAAGCAATAATTTTGTCAGGTGAACCAATTGAGCAATTTCTAAAAGGACAAAATTATGAAACGCCAGAGCCCATAAAACATTTAGCTGAAGCATTAAACGCAATTTAACTCCTTAATTCTAAACATATTAACTAAAAGTGATTTACAAATGACATTGGAAGAATTTATAAAAAAAGACAGTGTCATTGATTTGAGTTTTTTCAATTTTTCAAATGCAATAACTGCTGCTTATTTTGCGTCAAACGAGCTAGAAGTTCTCCGGGTAAATAATAACTTTAAAAAATTCTTTCCAGTCCTAGAAAATGTAACCAATGTTTTATTTCCTAGTGTTTTACAGCAACTGGGAGTTGAGCAATCCATAATTGATGAATTTGAAAGTGGTTTAAAAAAAAATGGTCAGGTACTCATTCCACGGATCGAATTAATTATTGAAGGCGAAGAAAAGGTATATTCCCTTTTGTCTGCAGTCACTAAAAACAACGATTTTTCTTTTTTGAATGGAATTCAAGGGCAGTTTGTTGATCGAACGATCGAACATAAGTTACGTGCAGAAAAAGAAGAACTCCTTGATCAAAAACTTCGAGATCAAGCAATTATTGAAGAAAAAAGTATGCACTTGGAAAATATTGCTAATAGGCTCGCAAAATATTTATCGCCACAAGTTTATAAAAGTATTTTCTCCGAAGAAGAAAACTCAACCTCATCCCACAAAAGAAAGAATCTAACAGTATTTTTCTCAGATATAGTAAATTTTACTGATCTAAGTGACACATTAGAACCAGAAAAACTTGCTCAAATTATCAACAATTATTTGTCTGAAATGACCACAATTGCGTTAGAATGTGGTGGTACAATTGATAAATTCATTGGTGATGCAGTAATGATTTTCTTTGGTGATCCTGAATCATTGGGTGAGGAACAAGATGCATTAAATTGTATTGAGATGGCTCTGCGGATGAAAACGAGGGTGGAAGAGTTGCGTGAATATTGGGTGAGAAATGGTGTAAAAGGTGGGTTGAATATTCGAATAGGAATAGCAACTGGCCACTGTACAGTTGGAAATTTTGGCTCAAACCAACGAATGGATTATACTGCCCTAGGTGGTCCTGTAAATATTTCTGCTAGGCTTGAGGGAAAAGCGCCAAAAAACGAAATATTAATTTCTGACTCAACGCATAGTTTAGTAAAAGGAAAAATAGAAACTGAATATTTTGATGAGTTAACATTAAAAGGTTTTACAAGACCAATTGGCATTCATTTAGTAAAAGATTTCTTATCAGAGGCCCATAAGGACCAAAGGCAAACTTATTCCCACCGTGGCAAACATATTGATATTGATGTATTCGATATCTCAGATATTAGATCGGCAATTGAAGAGCTAAAAGCGGTAAGTACGAAGTTTGAAACATTAATTCCTACTGAAAATAAAAAAAAGACATGAGTTAGCAACTAAGGTTGCCACTTTCTAATTTGAATAAAAGAAAAAGTAATCAAAATAAATCAAATCACAGACACATTACAAAACAATTCATGGATGTGTTAAACTAGTTCTAAATTAAAGAGGCTTTATAATGAGTAAAAAATACTCAACAAATTTTTTCGATCTTGCATTTACAGATGGAACACCAAAAAAAGCCTTCTTCACTGCCTGTGTTGTGGGGACTATACTTGCAACAATTAATCATGGTGACACTATTTTAGCAGGCAATTATCCTCCATTGATAAAAATCCTTCTTACATACTGTGTACCCTTTTTCGTTACAACTTGGGGTTCTTATCTGGGGAAAAGAGACAGGATATTACAGCAACAAAAAATTGATGCCTTTAACACAGCAAAAGAAATTTAATCTATAGTGAAGTAAATCAAACTTAGCTTAAGAAATGCATTATAGCTTTCTTCATTTCACTAGCAATATTTTTAATATTCGGTGCATCTTCCAAGTTTGATATTTTTATATTTTCAAGATCAATTTTTCTCTTGGCCAAAATATTAGAAACTGTATCAAAAAAATGTGTGTTATTTGAAAACAATGTTTTAATTATTTCTTTTTCTACATTTATCACTACTGTTGGGCTCTCTGCGATGATGTTTGCAGTTCTAGTTTCTCCAGTCATTAATGACATTTCACCAAAAAAATCACCAACGCCCAACTTTGATACTATTTTCCGACTTCCATTCTCCAAATCTAGCTGAACGCTTACAACGCCATCAGCAATAATATAAAGACTATCACCAGGATCTTTTTGTTTTATTATCATGTCACTATTATTAAAGTGAATTCTTTTGCAACTTTGCGATAACAAAGTAAGTTCATCTTCGTTCATGGACATAAAGATTGGAACCTTTTTTAGTAAGACTTTATTCTTAATTGCCTCGTTATAGGGGTTGAATTCAGCAGAAAACTGTTCTTGAAAATCTTCTGGAACTCTCGAAGATTGGAGAGCGTCTAAACCAACATCTGCATCCAATAGACTATACAAACGACCTACAGTCATACTAATTCCAGCATGTTGTAAAGTTTTATGGACTTCCAACATAACCACATCCTGTTGAGAAGTTTTCAAGAACCCATCTGTACAATCAAAACCAATTACAAATTTCAATCCATACTCATCAACATCCGAAAATTTTACCCATTGGAAATCTAATTGATCCCTACCATCTATAGGTTTTACCTTTTTTAAAGCATTAGAAAGTAATTGACTAATGTGCTTTGGATCGTGCTTTGGATTGAAGGAAAGAGAATTAAAAATTCGAAACCCTTCACTTAAATTTGTTTTGTCCGTGCGGCTCCAATTGTTGATTACTGAGCTAGCAACCACTTCATTTGGAATTGTAATCTCCGTATTTTCAAACGTTCGAATTCTTGTTGAACGCCAAGTAACATCTATTACTAAGCCACTAATATCGTTAATTGAAACATATTCATCTGGACTAAAAGGTCGCTCTAAATTTACGAAAACTCCAGATAATATATTACTTAGGTTAGCCTGAATAGCTAAACCAATAATTGCAGCTAGGATTCCAGATGTTGCAAGTATGCTCGTCAATTCAAATTCGAATACACCCGATAAAACCATTAAAGTTGGTATAATAAATAATAATACTTCAACTAATAATGAAATTATTTCTGGGATTTTCACATTTGAATTAAGACGGTTTTCATTTAAATATTGATATTTATAAGCCATCATTAGATGAATTGATGGGATGAAGTAGTAAGATAACAATATGATTTTACTAATTAACAGCAAATCTTCATTAAAATAAATATAGACATAAGCACCTGAAGAAAGAATTTCAGAAATATAATTCAGAGTATAATAAGAGCCAATTGGTAGAATTATTAATAAACTTACTAACTGACTTAACCTATTACTTCCCTTTAACTTCACTACAACTGGCAGCGCAAATATTGAGAAAGCCATCTGAACCGTTGACCAAAAAGTCATATCTCGACTAATTGAAAGGTCTAAAAAGGCAAAAAATAAACCAGTAGTTAGAATTATAATTAAGAAAACTTTTGATAGAATATAAAATATATTTAATTTCATTTTGATTTTTTTTTACCTTCATTATGAGTGAAAAAACACTCTTTTAAATAATTTTACATCACTAATTGCGCTTAAACCAGTTAATTAAGTAGAAATTACTAGACAATTAAATAATAAAGATTATTTTGCGACATTAATAATTACAAAAAACCATGAACTGGAAACGAAGCACAACATGAGAGAATTCATAGAAAATACCGTAGAAAGATTAATTTTTGCCAGTAGATGGCTTTTAGCGCCAGTTTACCTAGTTCTATGCGTATCACTCGCATTTGTGGCACTCAAAGTTCTTCAAGAGTTTTTACACATACTCCCAAAAGCTATGGATATGGATAATAAAGATATGATGATGTTTCTCCTCCATATTGTAGACTTTGCATTAGTTGGAAATCTAATCTTAATGATTATTTTTGCAGGTTATGAAAATTTTGTTTCAAAAATAACTGTTGCAAGAACTAGTGAAGATAAACCAAGTTGGATGGGTAAAGTTGATTTCAGTGAATTAAAACTTAAGTTAATCGCTTCCATAGTAGCTATATCTGGAATTAACTTACTGGAAACATTTATGGATCTCTCGCATAAAACCGATAGAGAAATACAGTGGATGATAATTATTCACCTGGTGTTTATAGCTTCCGGTGTATTTTTAGCAGTAATGGACTACGTAGCATCAAAAACAACTAGTCACGAAGTGTAGGAGAGAAGATTGTGGCTAGGTTATTAATTTTAGTCATAATCGTATTTTCACTGGTTTATGGAATATTTTGGATTTTCAGTAAAGCTTTAGAAAAGGTTCCATCTAAGTTACTTTTAATAATATTATTCACTGGCTTTGGCTTAGGCGTTTTATCGAGTGCAGTTTTTTACTATTTTTGGTTTTTTTAGTATTATTTATTGCCATTATAGAAATAAATAATTATTCATTTTAATAATTGAAATACTTTTTTAATAATTAATTGTAGAAATATTATGTCAGACATTACAGACCTTGATGCAGTAACCTTATCCAAAGCCATACATGAAAAGAAGTTAGGCTGTTCTGAGGTCATGAGCGCTTATTTAGATCGTATAGAAAAATACAATCCAAAAATTAACGCAATTATCTCAATGAGATCAAGAGAAGAACTTATTAAAGAAGCAAAGTTATTAGAAAATAAGGAACCAACAGGGTGGCTTCATGGGATCCCAATAGCAATAAAAGATTTGGCTGAAACGAAAGATTTAAAAACAACGTGGGGTTCGCCAATATTCAAAGAACATATTCCTAATTTTGATTGTATAGTGTCACAAAGAATAAAGAATGCGGGAGCGATTGTAATTGGGAAGACTAACACACCTGAATTTGGTCTTGGGTCACATAGCTATAATCCTGTCCATGGTGTCACCAGAAATCCTTACGATTTGACAAAAACTGCAGGTGGCTCAAGCGGCGGTGCAGCAGCAGCACTTGCGGCCCGCCTCCTACCAATAGCTGATGGTTCTGACATGATGGGTTCTCTCAGAAATCCTGGCGCTTATAACAACGTATATGGCTTTAGACCTAGCTGGGGATTAGTACCGAATGACGCTGATGGCGACATCTTTATGCAGACTTTGGCAACCAGTGGACCCATGGCGCGCACCCCAACAGACTTAGCTTATCTACTGCAGACATTGGCTGGACCTAATTCATTGTTACCATCAAATACAACGCCTGAAAAATCATACACTAATGAACTCAACAAATCTGTTTCTGGTATGCGAATTGGATGGATTGGGAATTGGTCGAACAATTACCCATATGAGAATGGCGTTTTAACTATCTGTGAAGAAGCTTTAAGCGTTTATCAAAAAATGGGTGTTAAAGTAGAACCTTTCATACCTAAGTTTGACACTAAAAAGCTATGGAAATCATGGCTAACTTTACGAAGCTGGGCCATCTCCAATGGCATGAGAGACCATTACAATGACCCCAAAAAACGAAAAATGTTAAAACCAGAAGTGATCTACGAAATAGAAAGTGGATTATCTTTAACCGCCACTCAAATACACGAAGCTAGCGTCATCAGATCGAATTGGTTTAGATATTTAACTGAAGTTTTTAAAAGTTATGACGCACTAGCCCTACCCTCAGCACAAGTATTTCCTTTTGATATTGAAAAAAACTGGCCTTCAGAAATAAATAATATTGAGATGTCGACCTATCATCAATGGATGGAAGTTGTAATTCCAGTATCTTTAGTTGGGCTCCCAGCAATCAATATTCCGTGTGGATTTAACGAACAAAACCTACCTATGGGTCTTCAATTATTTGGTGCAACAGGAAGTGACAAATCAATCTTAAAATTTGCTCAAAACTATCATTTAAAGACAGAGTGGCCAAATAGGAATAGACCAATACTCTGAAGACCTTTGCAGCATAGCTATTTTCATGTATTGCTTAATAAGCACCAACTTCACAGGGTATTTATGAAACTATCAACACCCATATATTTTGAAGACCTCGATAAGTTTGCGACTTTTAGATCTGATGAAATAACCATTACCGCAGAAGAAATCAGAAAGTATGCAACACAATTTGACCCTCAGCCCTATCACACCGATCGTTCTGCAGCTGAAGGATCAATATTTGGTGGTCTTTGTGCAAGTGGATGGCATGTATGCGCAATTATGATGAAATTATTAAGTAATGTTATGGCTAAAGAAAACATCATGTTAATTGGAAGTGATAACGTTCCATCTTTAAAATGGCGCAAACCTGCTTTTGAAGGTAACAAATTACATGCTGAATTAGAGTTTAAAGGTGCTGGGATAAATAATACCGAACCAGATTTTGGTGTCATTAACTGCGATGTAAAAGTCTTAAATGAAAATCATCAATTGGTAATGGAAGTAAAAACCACACTCATGGTTGAGAATAAAGGAAGTAATAGTGAGTAAAGCTTCGTTTTTACGTTCCAGATGGTTTGAGGACATCCCAGTCGGTGAGTTTCATGTTTTTGGGAGTTACACCCTTAGTGAACAAGAAATGGTTGATTTTGGAACAGCCTATGCTCCTCAGATTTACCACACGGATCCAGATGCCGCGATGAATACCAGATACAAAGGACTAATAGCATCAAATTGGCACCTCTGTTCAATTTGGATGCGCTTAATGGTTGATTATATGGAAGGATACGCATTAGGCGTAGAAGATGGCCGCCGAAATGGTGCAGGTTTAGGTTTCCAAGACTTGAAAGTCCTAAAACCTGTTCGCCCAGGACATACTTTGACTTTCTCACATGAAATTATTGAAAAATCGGAAAAAATTGTAAAAAATAAATGGGGTATTATTAAAAGCCGAAATGAGGCTTTTAATCATAAAGGTGAACTAGCAATGTCCTTTATTGTAGATATTTTAGCAGAACGAAATCCTAATAATTTAAAAAATTAATAATTTATTAACAGTATGTTACGGAGAATACTTAATGCCAATTATAGATTGTAAATTAATAGCTGGGTATGACGAAACAACACGTAAACTACTAGCAGAACGTATAACAGACGCCGCCTGCTCTTCCACCGGAGCAGCGCCAGAGTTTGTTACAATTACAATTACAGAAATTTCACCAAATAATTATATGCGTGGACGTACTCAAAAACAACCAGCTAAAGCACCTTTGCAATCCAATGATATTATTCAAAATTATCTAAATGCAATGGAAGCTAGAGACTTGAAATTAGCAAATTCTTTTATTGGCGATAAATTCCACATCACCTGCCCTGGGAATAAGGTTTTTTATTCATTAGAAGATTTTCTGAATTGGGGTAAGGTTAGATACAAAAAAATAGCCAAAGACATAAGCTCAATTGACGTATCTTTTAACGGCCTTGATGCATTTATATATTGCCACGGCACATTAAAGGGTGAGTGGTTAAATGGGCAATCGTTTGCGGGCATAAGATTTATTGACAAATTTCATACAAAAAATTCAAAAATAATTTCTCAAGAAATATGGAATGATTTAGATCTAATGAAAGAGGCTTGAAACATGAATGAAGATCAAATGGAAAATTTGGTGCTATCATATTTTAAAGGAGTAGATAGCGAAGATTTTGAAATGATCCAAAGCACACTTAGCAAAGACTGTCGCCTCACTGTAGAGACACATAACGTAGAGTTGAATGGGCACCAAGAGATAGAAAAAATGTTTAAAAATTTGTGGAAAAACCACAAGTCGGTTTTGCACCACGAATTTAAATTTCTCACCAATGCTTACTTAAATAAACTTTCAGTTCAGTTTAACGTAGTTAACACACTCAAAAATAATGAAATAGTTAATAAATCAAATTGTAACTTTTTTACCTTCGACAAAAAACTGTTTACTGAAATTAATATATATATGGCTGGAAAAAATACTATTTTAAAATCATAAATTATTATAATACAAATACTTATTGACCATACTTAAGGTTTTTATTTGTTATATATTTTTTCCTTATATTTACGGAAACTAACTAGTCGTAATTAGGACCTCTGTTTACGTCAAAATATAGTCGCAAAAATTGCAGATATGAATCTAAATTTAATTCATTTACTGCTTACAAATTCAATTAAATAGAGCAGTGATTAAATGACTTCAGATCAAAAAGGTATCGTTTTAGTAGTAATTGGGATGGTTCTCTTTAGTGTTCAAGACGCGTTGATCAAGAATTTATCAACTCACGCCTCACTGATTCAAATTTTTGTATGCAGGGGTGTAATCGGGATTGTAATTCTATCTATATTTTTGAAATTAACTAACCGTAAACTCAGTATTAAATCAAATAATCCCAAAATCGCCATTACCAGAGGTTTGCTATTCCCTTTTGCTTTTTTGTGTTTTTATTTGGCTATAGCGGCCATGCCAATCGCTGAGGCAAGTGCATTATTTTTTGTGAGTCCATTTTTCATGACAATTCTATCAAAGATAATTCTGAAAAACAAAGTAGGAATTCATAGACTTGTGGCCATTATGGTTGGATTTGTTGGTATAATTTTTATAATTAAACCAGAATTTGCAAATTTTAATTGGGTGATGATTTTACCAATTGTGTGTGCATTTGCGTATTCATTATCAATGATTTTAACAATATATACAAAGGACTCTGACACAACATATCAACAAACGTCACATGTATATTTAGGATCGATAGCAGTCGGAACAATTGTATATCTTGTATTTGGTAATTTTAACGAACATTACTCAGATAACCCCAGTTTAAGTTACCTCTTAAGAGCTTGGGATTTCACTGATTTCACAATTCTATTTAAGATATTAATAATATCTTTTATTGGCACGATAGGTATTTTATGTTTAATAAACGCATATCGCATTGGTCTTCCGTCAGTAGTTTCCCCTTTTGAATATACCATGATTATAAATGCCTTAATAATTGGGTATTTTATCTTTCACGAACAACCTGACTATTATTCAATTATCGGTATGACATTAATAATTTTAAGCGGAATATACATTTTCTTTCGTGAAAGACCCAGAAAAACTAAAATTGTTTCAGACAATAGCTTAAGAGTTTAAGGTC
>ENA-OSJC01001673-OSJC01001673.1-marine-metagenome-genome-assembly--contig:-NODE-1673-length-17752-cov-5.509929_pt1 | contig 17752 bp, 15 predicted proteins | sample MGYA00237885_ERZ534234 | MGnify/ENA primary metagenome ERZ534234 (study PRJEB26413, sample SAMN06343907) | marine metagenome | isolation source: coastal waters | place: Atlantic Ocean: West Antarctic... | reverse complement strand
AGTAGATACAAATAAAATTTTACCATTATTTGCAACTGTTGAATAAACTTTTTCTAAAGCCACTTGAGTAAGTTCTAAAGTTTGAGTTAAATCAATAATATGGATTGAGTCTCTTTTTCCAAAGATGTACTTTTTCATTTTCGGATTCCATCTTAAAGTCTTGTGTCCAAGATGAACACCTGCTTCTAATAATTGTTGTATTGTAACGTTAGGTATTTTCATATTTATTCCCGGTTAAGCCACCACAGTAATTTCCATTTAAGGACCGGAGGTATAAAACCAACAACTGTGTGCGTGTTAATTTAATTTAGTGAGTATTTACAAAGAATTTTTGAATTTAACAAGGTTTATTTAGCTTATTGTGCTTAAAATTTCTCTTTTTCGTAACAAATTAAGGGATTTTCTATCTAAATTACGTGGATTTTTAAGTTTAAATTTAAGACTTCTATCATCAGTAAGAAGATTTATGTTTACTGTTGTTTCACCCTCCTCAATTAAAAATTTTGAAATTTCACTTATTTCATCATTCGATTTGACTTCAAAAAATACTTCATTAATTGGGCTATTAAAGAGGTCTTTTAGTGACGCAATCTTTTGAACATTTAAACGTTTAAATCTATTTTCATCATTAGAGATGCTTTTAACTAATGTTAAAATTAACGAGTTGCCTTCTATTAAAATTTCACGATTTAATTCTAATATGTCTGAAAATATAAATAATTCAAAAACACTAGTTAAGTCTGTTAATTTTAAAACAGCATAAGAATTTCCTTTTGCAGTTTTTCTCTCTTGAAGTTTAAGTAATGTTGCAGCAATATTTGAGTCTTTAATTGTATCGTCTGAGTTAAACTTTGAATAATCTATAATCTTATAATCATCAAAAATTTCTGTAAATTGATTTAATGGATGATCAGAAATAAAAAAACCTACTGATTCAAATTCTTTTGATAATCTTTCTTCAAATTTCCAATCTTCTATATCGTGAATTATATCATTTTCATGTTCTTCATCATCATAAAACAAACCAATTTGGTTTGCAGATTTATTTTCATAAATATTTTTAGTTTTCAAAATAAAATTTGGTACCGATTCAAATAAAGAACGTCTATTAGAGTTTAAATTGTCAAAAGCTCCAGCTTTAACTAAACCTTCTAATTGAAGTTTATTCATATTTTTTGGATTAACTCTATTCAAAAAATCATTAACAGATTTAAATTTACCATTATTATTTCTTTCCACTATAACATTAGAAATAGCCTCAAAACCAACAGCTTTAATCCCTCCAAGGGCGTAATAAAACTTATCACTATTTGTTTTGAAGTCTGCATAACATTCATTAATATCTGGCCGTGTAACTTCAACGTTTAATCTTTTTAACTCTTCATAAAACTCACTTAATTTATTTTGATTAGAAATATCCATTGTCATTGATGCAGCTATAAATTCTTTGGGGTAATAAGTTTTTAAAAAAGCTGTTTGATAAGAAATAATTGCATAAGCTGCTGCGTGGCTTTTATTAAAACCATATTCTGCAAATGGTTCTATCTTTAAAAAAATACTTGCAGCAACATCTTTAGCTATGCCATTCTTTAATGCTCCATCTATAAAACCTTGTTTCTGTTTTTCTAATTCAGCTCTTTTCTTTTTACCCATGGCTCTTCTTAATAGATCGGCTTGACCTGCGGTAAAACCAGATAATTTTTGAGCAATTTGCATTACTTGTTCTTGATAAATAATAACACCATATGTTGGTTTAAGAATTTCTTCCAAAAGTGGGTGGAGATAATCTGGTTTTTGCCTTCCATTCTTACAGTCATTAAAGAGTGGAATATTGCTCATAGGTCCAGGTCTATAAAGGGCAACTAGAGCTATTATATCTTCTATATGGTTTGGCTTCATTTGAATTAATGCCTCTCTCATTCCAGCACTCTCAACCTGGAACAATCCAACTGTTTTTCCACTTGTCAGTAAATCAAAAACTTTTTGATCTTCAAAACTAATCTTTTCTATATCAAAATCATTATCAAATTTTCTAACTAATTTTTGTGTATTATTGATTACAGTAAGTGTTTTTAACCCTAAAAAATCAAATTTAACTAACCCTGCATTTTCGGCTGAATACATATCAAATTGTGTAGATGGCAATAATAGATCAGCTGAAGCATCTTTATAAAGCGGAACTATTTCTGTTAATTTCTTATCTGCAATAACTACTCCAGCTGCATGTGTTGCTACATTTCGATTTAAACCTTCTAATTTTAATGAAAGATCTGTTAATTTTTTAACTCGTGGATCTTCATTAACAAGTTTTTGTAATCTTGGCTCACTTGCTATACACTCTGATAAACTTTGAGGTCTTGAGGGATCAAAAGGTATCATCTTAGAAATACTATCAACAAATCCATAGGGCAATCCCAAGACTCTTCCGACATCTCTAATTACCATTCTAGCTTTCAATTTACCAAAAGTTATGATGTGGGCAACACTGTCTTTATATTTTTTAGTTAAGTATTCAAAAACAAGATCTCTTTTATCTTCACAAAAATCTATATCAAAGTCAGGCATTGAAATACGATCAGGATTTAAAAATCTTTCAAAAATTAAGTTAAATTTTATAGGATCAACATCTGTAATCGACAGACACCAGGCAACTAGTGATCCAGCACCTGAACCTCTACCAGGGCCAACTGGAATATCATTATTTTTAGCCCATTTTATATAATCGGAAACTATAAGAAAATAACTGGCATATTTCATTTCAATAATAATAGATAGTTCGTGATCTAATCTATCTTTGTATTCTAAAAAGGTTTTATCATTTTCTAGATCATTACTTTTAACTCCAAATACTTTATCAAATTTAATTTTTAAACCATGTAATGAATCTTTACTCAAAATATCATCTGCATTTCCTCCTTTTTCTGAACTAATATTGGGTAAAATTGGATTTGAAAATAATGGCCTAAAATTACACCTTAATGGGAAGTTATAATTATTTTCTAAAGCTTCAGGTAAATCAGCAAATAATTCGATCATTTCTGAATTAGTTTTAAAGTAATGTTGGTTACTAAATTTTATCCTTGTTTTATCATTAACATATGTTTTGTTGCCAATACAAATTAGAGCATCATGAGCTTCATGCATGTCTTGTTTAAGGTAAAATACTTCGTTTGTTGCAATTATAGGAATTTCTAGTTCTAAAGATTTTTTTAAATTAAATTTTTCAAAACCTACTTCGTTTAGATCATTATGACGTTGTATTTCTAAATAAAAACGATCTCCGTAAGTAGATTTGAGTTTCTTATATAAATCATGGATTTCACTAAATTTTCCTTTGTCAAATAATTGTCCAAACAAGCCAAAAACAGTTCCTGAAAATATAGCAACTCCATGGGAATCTTCTAGCACATCATCAAAACTTAAGTGTGGCTCGGAAAATGCATCGTTATCAAGAAAAGAAAATGATGATAGTTTAATTATTCTTTTATAACCCTCCTCATCTAAAGCAAAGACAGGCAATAATCCTGTTGTATCACCAAATTTAAAATTAATCTGAGTTCCTATAATTGGTTGTGTACCTACTTTAGAAATCTTTTCAGCAAATTCTAATGCACCACATAAATTAGTAGTGTCGTTAAGACCTAATGATTTAATCTTATTTGTTTTTGAAAAATCTTTTAAATCATCAATTTTAATAGCACCTTCACAAATAGAATATTGTGTGTGGATTTTTAAATGGTTAAAATTTTGAATTGAAGACTCAGACATTAGCAGATTCTATACTACCATTTATCATCTCCAATAAGCAATCTGCCTTCTTAGCAAAATATCTATTATGAGTTGCAAATATTATAAGTCTGTTAGATGTTTTCTGGCTATTTAACAGTTTAAATACATCTTGTGCTGTATCAATATCTAAACTTCCAGTTGGTTCATCAGCAAGGATTATCTCCGGATCATTAATAATAGCTCTAGCAATAGCAACTCTTTGAGATTCTCCACCAGATAATTGAGAGGGATAGTGATCAGATCTATTCGATAGTCCAACAAGTTTCAATAAACGTTTCGCTTTTGAAACAGCTAAATTTTTATCGTTATACAAAGATAGACTTGCCAGATAAACATTTTCTAAGGCTGTAAAATCAGGAAGTAAATTATTTTGTTGATAGATAATTCCTATTTTTCTTGATCTGATGATATCATTTTTTTTATTTTCACTAAAATTAATTTGAGATTGATCAAAATTAATTGAACCTGTAGTTGGTCTATCTATAAGTGAAATTAAATTTAACAATGTAGATTTTCCTGATCCTGACGGACCCATTATTGAATAAGTTTTACCTTTTTTAAATTTGTATGATAAATTTTTTAATACTTTTAATTTTTTACTATTATTAAAAGTTTTTGAAATATTTTTAAGTTCTAAAAAGTTACTCATATTTTAATGCTTTAATTGGATCTAATTTAGCAGCTTTCAAAGCTGGAAATATTGACACTATAATAGTTATTAATATCGAGCATATTGAAATTATTAAAATTGAGGTTGGATTTATCTCTGATGGCATCTTACTTAAAAAATAAATTTCCTCGGGGAATAAACTAATATTAAATACTGAACTTAAAAACTGTCTCAAATTTTCAATGTAAAGTGAAAATGTTACACCTAAAATAATTCCAAATATAGTTGCTGATGTTCCAATTATAACACCTATAAGAAAAAAGATTTTAATAATTGATTTGTTTAATACACCTATAGACTTTAAGATTGCTATATCTCTAGTTTTGTTTTTTACTAAAATAGTTAAACCAGAAACAATATTAAAAGCAGCAACTATAATAATTAATGACAATATTATAAACATAACATTTCGTTCAACTTTTAAAGCAGAAAATAATGAACTATTCATATCAGCCCAGCTATAAATAAATTCTTCGTCAAAAATTTTTTGAACCAAATATTTTTGAGGCTCTATATTATTAGGGTTTTTTAAATAAATTTCTAGGTTTCTATCTTTAAACTCATAGCCAAAAAAATCATCCATTGTATCCAAATTTATAAGCGCTATATTGTTGTCAAAGTCAGCTAAACCACTATTAAAAATTGAAGTTACTGTAAAAGTTTTTTGTTTAGGCATGCTACCAATAATAGTTTCAATACCTGATGGCGACATTAATGTAATTTCATCACCAATCTTAAGATTTAAGCTAAAACTTAATTCATTACCAATTGATATAGAATTTTTTTCTAGTTGAGATTTATTACCTTTAAAGTTCTTATCGCTAATTAAATCCAACTTTGAAAAGTCATCACTAAGATACCCTCTTAAAACGATACCTTTAGATGTATTATTTTTTAATATAATTGCTTCACCAGAGTTACTTAGAATAATATTTTTTGAAATTAATATTAAATTATTGTTATTTAACTTATTTAGATCAATTGTATTTTCGTAAGGCTTAACTGTTATATGGGAATTAAATCCTACAATTTTATTAATCAATTCAGTTCTAAAACCATTCATAACTGACATTACAATTATTAAAACTGCAACACCGAGACTTATTCCAATAAATGAAAAAATAGATATGACGTTTAAAAAGCCATCTTTTTTTCTAGCTTTTAAAAATCTAAATGTAATTTCCTTTTCTAAAGTAGAAATCAATTCGTAGCTTTTTGTTTTGTTATAATTTCTATGATTTTATCTAAAGATAAATTTTGTGTTCCGCCGCCTGTTTCTTTAAATTCCAAAAGTTCTCCGTCAGCTTTTTTTCCAATAATTATTTGATATGGGGCACCAATTAAATTCATTTTTTTAATTTTTGATGAAAAATTTTCATCAGTATCATCAATAATGGCATCAATTTTGTGTTTCATTAGTTCATTGTTAATATTATTTGCTTTTTCTAATGCAGAAGTATCTTTTTTATTTATCATTGGTATCAAAGCTATATCATAAGGTGCAACAGACAGTGGCCATTTCATGATTTCATTTTTTTCATCATATTTTGCCTCAATAATTGCCCCCACTAATCGAGATACACCGATTCCATATGATCCCATTTTAACAAAATTTTTTTTACCTCCAGGAAGATCAACAGCTGCATTCATTGCTTTTGAATATTTATCACCAAAATAAAAAATATGTCCCACCTCAATTCCTTTAGTAATTAATCTATTTTCTTCTGATACTATTTTTTCAAATTCATCTTTATTAAATTTTTCATCTGTAACAGAATAATATTGCTCATATTTAGTTCTCAAATTTTCTAATGAAGATTTTTCTAACACTGTACCCTCACTATCTAAATCAAAAATTCGTTTATCAGTAAAAATTTTGCTCTCGCCAGTTTCAGCAAGAATTATGAATTCATGCGATAAATTTCCACCTATGGGGCCAGTATCAGCTGCCATTGGTATTGCTGTTAATGACAATCTTTTAAATGTTCTTAGATAAGATAAGAAAAATTTATTATAAGAATAAAATGCATCTTCGTCTGTTATATCAAAAGAATATGCATCCTTCATGTAAAATTCTCTACCTCTCATAATTCCAAATCGAGGTCTTATTTCATCTCTAAATTTCCATTGTATATGGTAAAGAAGTTGGGGTAATGATTTATAAGATTTAAATGATGACCTAAAAATTTCTGTAACCTGTTCTTCATTTGTAGGTCCATAAAGCATCTCTCTATTTTGACGATCTTTAATTCTAAGCATTTCCTCACCGTAATCATCATATCTACCACTCTCTTTCCAGATTTCACTAGATTGGATTGTGGGCATTAAAATCTCTTGTGCTCCAATTTTATTTTGTTCTTGCCGAACAATATCTTCAATTTTTTTCATTACTTTAAATCCAAGAGGCAACCAAGAATAGATACCTGCCGAAGCCTGTTTTATCATTCCAACTCTTAACATTAGTTGGTGAGATTTTATTTTTGCCTCAGAAGGATTATTTTTTAAAATTGGTATAAATGATTTTGAAATGTACATTTTAACTAATCATATTTCTTAAATTTAAATATTCGTATTTCATCAATAGATAAATTATTACGAAAATAATACTTGTTATACCAGTACAATAAATAAACTTTTTTAAGATTTTAGGATTTTCAGGTGAACCTGTGTCTTCACCTTCAATTTTTACAGTTTTTGCTCTATTTACATCTATTGGTAGTATAGCAAAAAATACAATCCACCATATGATTATGTAGATTATTGCCAGACCAGTGATGCTCATTAAATTCTTATTAAATTAATATTTGTAAAAGGTCTTTTTCCTGTTTTTTCTTTGGAAAACTTTCTACAGGCGATCTTAAGAGCTTCTATTAAATTATATTCTTGTTTTTTGCTTCCTAATTTAAATTTTCTGGTAATTTCTTCCATCACATCTTCTAAACCGTAGACAAATTCTTCTACATCGTCAACTGGTATACCTCTATAGGTTAATATTGGTCTTTTATGAATGTTTCCTTTTGGAGTAATTAATACAGTAGCTTCAATATATCCATTGGCACTTAAATTTTTTCTATCTTTAATTGATTGAGCGTCCTCAGTAACACTAATATTTCCATCTAGATAAAGTCTACCACTTGGTGCTTTATCATAAACATGTGGTTTACCTGGATATAATTTTACAATATCACCATTTTCTACTTGAACAGGGCTTGGAACATTCATCTCCTTAGCAAATTTCATGTGCTCTATCATATGCCTATGTTCTCCATGGACAGGTATTGCACAATGTGGTTTTACCCACTCATACATTTCTCTTAGATCTTCTCTGTTTGGGTGTCCCGAAACATGGACAAACTCACTTTCTTCAGAAATAACCTCTATACCATCTTTAACTAATTGATTTTGTAAATTATATAATTTCTTCTCGTTACCTGGTATAATCTTAGATGAAAAGATAACAGTGTCATCTTTTTCAATAAAAACATCTGGATGAGTGTATTTAGCAATTCTCATTAAAGCTGCCATTGGCTCACCTTGACTACCTGTACATAAATAGACGATTTTTTCTCTAGAGATATTTTTTGCCTCACGTGCATCAATTGGCTCAATAACATCTTTTAAATAACCACATTGTCTTGCTGCTTTAAATATTCTATGCATAGATCTTCCAACTAAAGATATTTGTCTACCAGTTTTTTTTGCACAATAAAAAGCAGTTTCTAGTCGAGCAACATTAGATGCAAATGAAGCAATAATAATTCTTTTCTTTAAGCTACTCATAATATTAAGCATACTTTTTCTTACATCAGCTTCTGAGCCAGCCTTACCCATACTAAATACATTTGTTGAATCACAGATCATAGCCAGCACACCTTCATTCCCGATTTCTTTAAGACGGTTAGAGTTAATCTTTTCACCAATCAAGGGCTCAGGATCTATTTTCCAATCTCCAGTATGCAGAATTACACCAGCAGGTGTTTCAATTCTGAGACCATTAGGTTCTAAAATTGAGTGAGTTAAAGTTATATATTCAATTTTAAATGGATCTAGATTTACAGTTCCATTTAACTGAACTATCTTAATATATGCTGTTACATCAATATTTTTTTCTTTAAATTTTTCTTTAATAAGAACGGCGGTAAATGGAGTTGCAAATATCTTACATTTTAGTTGAGGCCAAAGATGAGCTATCGCTCCTATATGGTCTTCATGAGCATGTGTTAAAATAATTCCGAGAAGATCATCTTTTTTATCAACTATAAACCCTGGGTCTGGATAAATTAAATCTATACCTGGTAACGTGTCATCTGCAAATGTAACGCCAATATCAACCATAATCCACTTATGCTCACCTGGCTTTCCATAAGCAAACAAGTTCATGTTCATGCCTATTTCTCCAGATCCACCTAGTGGACAAAATAATAATTCATCTTTCATTTTATTTAATTAATTTTGAAATCTTTATTAGACCGTTAATTGTAATATCTTTGTTGTGATTAACTTTCGTTTTTATTGAGTTCTTAAATAAATTAGAAAATCCTCCAGTAATTATAATTTTAAAAGACTTTCTAGTCTCTTTCTTAATTAAATTAATGATATTGTCAATTAAACCTGCGTATCCCCAAAAAAAACCAGATCTAACAGCAGAAATTGTGTTATTTCCAATTACATTTTTAATCATTTTTAAATCAATTTTTGGTATAAGTGTAGCTCTATCAGATAAAGTATTAAGAGATAGCCTTACACCTGGAGCTATAATACCACCTACATAGGTATTTTTAATTAAAACATCAAAAGTTGTCGCTGTACCAAAATCTAAAATGATAAAGTTATTCTTATTATTCATTAAGCTAATTGCATTAGTTAATCTATCAGAACCAACCTGTTTATAGTTGGCTTTAACTCTTATTAAAGATTTTAAATTTAAATCTTTTACTTCGTGGCATTTAATTTTTGTTTTTTTTGATAAAAATTTTTTAATCATATTAAATGATTTAGGTACCACACTACAAAAGAGTATTTTTTTTAATCTTTTATAATCAATTTTAAAATAAACAAATAATTTATCTAATTTATTCTGATTTATATCTTTAGTTGTAAAAATTAATTTTCTAATAATTTTATTATTTATTGAAATTAAAAAAATCTTTGTTTCAGTATTGCCAATATCTCCAAGAATATACATTAGTTATTTATTTAATTTTTTATTCATTTTATACATTTTTGATAGATTTGTTTCAAAAATTAATTTTAATTTATTCTCTATTTTTCTTTTATTAATAGCTTTATTGGTTAATTCATCAAGACTAGTTGTTAGATAATTTTTAATTTTAGGACTTTTTTTAATGTTTATACCAATACCTACAATCAAAAATTTATTATCTAAAATAGAAACTTTTTCTTGCAATATTCCACTTATCTTTTTTTTTTTAATTAACAAATCATTTGGTTTTTTAAATGTAATATTTTTCTTGTAATAATTTATTAATAGCTTTTTAATTAATAAACAATTAATTTTTGTTAGTCTTGGTAGGGATAAATTGATGTTTTTTAATTCATAAAAAAAACTTACAAACAAATTTCCTTTACAAGAAATCCATTTTTTTCCGTATTGACCTCTACCCATTGTTTGGGTATCTGATATCACCATTCCATATTTATAATTTGAATTTTTAATAATTCTAATTGCTGTATTGTTTGTACTTTTAACTTTTTTGAATTTAAATTGTTTAAATTTCATTAAATAATATTAATTCTTGATACAACTTCAATTAATTGACTTGGGAAAATGAAGTATAAAAGAATTAATATTGTAGAAAATGTAAGTGAAAATTTTAACCATAAACTGTGGTCGCTATCATATTTTTCTTTATGCTCATCAAAATAAATTATTTTAATAATTCTCAAGTAATAAAAAGCAGCAATAACAGTAGACAATAGTCCAACAATTGCTAAGAAATACATTGATTGTTCAAGTACTGCTGTAAAAATATAAAATTTAGCAAAGAAACCAGCTAAGGGAGGTATTCCAGCTAACGAAAATAGTATGACCAACATTGATAAGGATAATAATGGGTGATTTTTTGATAAACCTGATAAATCATCAATATCTTCATAATATTGATCGTTTCTTTTCAGCATTAACAAACATGAAAAAAAAGCCAAATTCATCATCACATAAATTATTATGTAAACTATAGAACTTTGAATACCCTCAATTGAACCTGTAGCTAATCCAGCTAATGTATATCCAATATGTCCAATTGAACTGTAAGCAATAAGTCTTTTAATATTAGTTTGTCCTATTGCTGCTATCGCTCCAAAAAGCATAGATGCAATAGATAAAAAAATTATAATCATTTGCCATTGATCAATTAGATTTAAAAAAGGTACATATAAAAACCTTATAAATACAGTCAATGCTGCAATCTTTGGCACCATTGTAAAAAATAATGTAACAGATGTTGGGGATCCCTCATAAACATCAGGTGCCCACATATGAAACGGTACAGCAGAAATCTTAAATGCTAAACCAACTAAAATAAATACGATCCCAAATGTTAGTACATAATTTGTTGAATTAAGTTGACTTGCAATTACATCAAAATTAGTTGAACCAGAAAAACCGTAAATCAAAGAACATCCATACAAAAGTAATCCTGAAGACAAGGCACTAAGAACAAAATATTTTAATCCTGCTTCTGATGATTTTAACTGATCTCTATTAAAGGTTGCCAAAACATATAGTGCTAATGATTGAAGTTCTAAACCCATATAAAATACCATCAAATCATTTGAGCTAATCATTACCATCATACCTAAAACTGAGCTTAAAATTAATATGGGATACTCAATTTTGAAAATTTTGAACGTTTTAAGATAACTTGACGAAATTACTAAAACTAAAAAAGCACCAATAAGAGTGATTATTTTCATTAGTGACGCCATATAGTCGATGACAACACTATTGTTAAATAATGTTATACGATTGATACTAAAAGTTTCATTTAATGTAATAATTGCTGTAATTAAAAGCACTAATGAAGAAATATTAAATACTAATTGTGAACTATTTTTTTTAAAAACACCTAAAACTAACAAAAACATAATTGATAAAGAAATAAAAATTTCAGGTAATACAAAATTTAAATCATTCATCTTATTTATTTATTAGGTTTGAGTTATACATCTTTATTAAATCATTCACCGAGACTTCAATTGTATTGATTAATGGCTCTGGGTAAAATCCAAAAAATAATATTGGTATTGCCAAACAAGTTAAAATAAAATATTCAGATTTATTTAGATCAACCATTTTTGTTAAGTCTTTATTAATTAATTTTCCAAAAACAACTCTTTTATATAACCAAAGCATATAAGCTGCTCCTAGAATTACTCCTAAGCTTGCAATTACAGCTACTAAAAAATTATCTTTAAAAACACCCATTAAAATTAAAAATTCACCTACAAAACCACTTGTTCCAGGTAGCCCAAGCGCCGCTAAAGTAAATAACATAAATAAAATTGAGTATTTAGGAATAATTGCTACTATTCCACCATATGAACTAATAAGTCTTGAATGCATACGGTCATAAATAACACCTACACACAAGAATAAAGCTGCAGAAACTAAGCCATGACTTATCATTTGAATTATACTTCCTTCAATACCTTGCTGTTGAATTGTAAATATTCCTAAAGTTACAAAACCCATATGAGCAACAGAAGAATAGGCAATTAATTTTTTCATATCTTCCTGCATTAAAGCAATTAATGATGTAAATACGATTGCAATTACACTTAAGGCATAAACTAAAGGTGTGAATATTTCAGATGCTATTGGAAAAAGACCTAATGAAAATCTTATAAATCCATAACCAGCCATCTTAAGCAATATTGCAGCTAACAGCACAGAACCAGCTGTAGGTGCTTCAACATGAGCATCTGGTAACCAAGTATGAACAGGCCACATAGGTGTTTTAACAGCAAATGAACTAAAAAAAGCTAGCCATAAAAGATTTTGGTATTTTGCATCTATCCCAAGCTCATATAGCTTAACGACGTCTGTTGTACCTGAAATCCAATATATAGAAATAATAGCAACCAACATTAAAACTGAACCTAATAGTGTATATAAGAAAAATTTAAATGCGGAATAAACTCTCTTAGGCCCACCCCAAATACCAATAATCAAAAACATAGGGATTAAACCTGCTTCAAAAAATAAATAAAATACAACTAAATCAATAGCGCAAAAAACACCAATCATGAAACTTTGCATAATTAGTATTGCTATTAAAAAATCTCTTAATCTTACTTTAATAGTATTATTTACAGAAATAATACAGAGCGGAGTTATAAATGTAGTTAAGACTATAAATAAAATTGATATTCCATCAATACCAACTTTATAATTTATAAATCCAGAAATCCATTCTCTGTCTTCGACAAATTGAAAGCTCGAAATAGATTGATCAAAAGAAATCCACAAATAAATTGAAATTAAAAAATTAACAGTAGCAGTAAATAAAGAAACATATTTCGCTGTTAAATTATTTCCATCTTTGTCTTTTGTAAAAAATAAAAATAAGGTACCAATAATTGGTAATAAAATTAAAGATGAAAGAATTGGAAAATTCATTATTTAATAATTAAGAAAGTTAATAAAGCAGAAAAACCAAGCAACATAATAAAAGCATATTGATATATAAAACCACTTTGAAATTTATTAGCTTTAATTGAGCATTTTTTTATAAAAGATGAAATTCCATCAGGGCCAAACCCATCAATTATTTTGCCATCACAAAATTTCCATAAAAATAGGCCTAATTTTTTTAAAGGTTTGATAAAAATAATTTCGTAGAGCTCGTCAAAATACCACTTATTAATCAAAAAGTTATACAAGGGCTTGTTAATATTGGCTATTTGCTTAGGTATTTCTTTATTTCTAACAAATAAATAATATGCAATTGGAATAGATATAAGCACGAGACATGGTGTTAAAAGTACAAACCAAGTTGGAGGATGCTCAGTACTTAGAGGTTCTAAAAATTTAATAGATTGAGCCCAGAAATAATTTTCGCCCCCATGACCAATAAATAAATCTTTAAATAAAAAACCCGCAAAAACCGCACCTATAGCTAAAATCACTAGAGGGACCAGCATAATTAATGGTGACTCATGTGTTTCATTAATGTCAATTTCTTTATTATTGTATTGGCCATGAAATGTTTTAAAAATTAATCGCCAAGAATATATGGAAGTCAAGAGTGCAGTAAAAATTCCTATACCAGCCGCGTAATAGCCAGTCGTATTGCCTCTTAAATAAGCAAATTCAATAATTGCATCTTTGGAATAAAAACCTGATAAAAAAGGAAAACCTGTTAAAGCAAGTGTTCCAATAATCATTAAACTATATGTGTAAGGTAATTTCTTCCAAACACCCCCCATATTATTAATATTTTGCTCATCTTTAAAAGCATGGATGACTGATCCTGACCCTAAAAACAACAAAGCTTTAAAGAAAGCGTGCGTGAATAAATGAAACATTGCAACATTATAAGCACCAACACCTACTGCAAAAAACATATAACCAAGCTGACTACAGGTTGAATAAGCAATAATTTTTTTTATATCAGTTTGCACCAAAGCCACTGTCGCAGCAAAAAATGCTGTGGTCATACCTACTATAGTAATTAAATTTAATATCATTGGTGAATATTCATAAATGGGCGAACATCTAACTACTAAAAAAACTCCAGCTGTTACCATTGTTGCAGCATGTATTAATGCTGAGACTGGTGTGGGTCCTTCCATTGCATCAGGTAGCCAAGTATGAAGCAGGATCTGAGCAGATTTACCCATTGCACCAATGAATAAAAGCAAACATATCAAATCTATTGCTTTAATTTCAAAACCTAAAAAAAATAAGTTTTTATCAACCACGGTTGGAATTTGTTGAAAAACTTCAGAATAATTAACTGTATCAAATAAATAAAAAATTAAAAATATTCCTAATGCAAAACCAAAATCCCCTACTCTATTTACAACAAACGCTTTTATTGCAGCTGCATTAGCACTTTCTTTTTTAAACCAAAAACCTATTAAGAAATAAGAGCATAAACCTACTGCTTCCCATCCAAAAAATAGTTGTATGAAATTATCAGAAGTTACAAGCATTAACATTGCAAAAGTAAATAGGGATAAATAAGCCATAAATCTAGGCTTGTGGGGATCATGTGACATGTAACCGATAGAATAAATATGAACTAAAGATGAAACAGATGTTACAACCACTAACATCACTGCTGATAAAGGATCAATTAACATTGACCAATTAACATCGAGTGAGCCTGAATTAATCCAGGTTGCTATTATAATATTATCCTCATATTGATTAAAAACTACCTGATAAAGAACAAAAATAGATAAAAGAGCAGATATAGAGACAAATACACTTGTTAAAATTTCTGAGTTTCTGTCGCCAATATGTTTGCCAAAAAAACCAGAAATAATTGATGCTATTAATGGGAAAAATAAAATTGAGATTTCCATATTTAACCTTTCAATTTATTTATTTCTTCAACTCGAATAGTTCCAGAGTTTCGATAATAAACTACTATAATTGCTAATCCTATAGCAGCTTCTGCAGCAGCAACTGTTAAAATAAATAAAGTGAAGACTTGACCAGCTATGTCTCCTAAAAAAATTGAAAATGCAACCAAGTTAATATTAACTGCAAGCAATATTAATTCTATACTCATTAATATTACAATAATGTTTTTTCTATTTAGAAATATTCCAATAATTCCTATTGAAAAAATAACTGCGCTCAAGGTTAAATAATGTCCTAGACCAATATCAGTCATCAATTTTAACTCCTTTATTAGTCTCAATGTCTAAAACTTCAACACCTTCAGATCTTTCTCTAGAAATTTGCTTAATGTAACTCTGTTTTTTAACACCAGTTCTTTGTCTAAATGTCAAAACAATAGCGCCAATCATTGCTACTAATAAAATCATACCACTTAATTGAAAAACATGAATATAATCAGTATACAAAACTTGTCCTAAAGAATGAGTATTACTTACGCTAAAATTATTTACTGAGTTGTTTAAATCAAATAAATCTGGTTTGTACTTCCATCCTCCAATGACAATTATTAACTCAAAGAATATAATTGTACTTATGATTAAACCTACGGGTATATGACCAGAGCTTTCTTCTGAAGCAAACCATTGATTTTTTTGTTGAGCTACATTCAGCATCATTACAACAAATAAAAATAATACAGCAACCGCACCAACATAAACAATTAGCATTATCATTCCTAAAAACTCAGCACCAATCATAATGAATAGACAAGATATACTAATAAAATCTAAAATTAAAAAAAAAACGGAATGAACTGTATTTTTAGATACAGTAACCATTATTGCAGAGATGACAGCTATAATTGAAAATGTATAAAAGAAAATTGAATGAGCAATCATTGATTTATCTATAAGGATTATCAGCTTTTATATTTGCTGCTAATACATTCTCCCATCTATCTCCATTGTCTAAGAGTTTTTCTTTTGTATAGTAAAGCTCTTCTCTTGTTTCGGTTGAAAATTCAAAATTTGGTCCTTGAACAATCGCATCAACCGGACATGACTCTTCACATAAGCCACAATAAATACATTTCATCATATCAATATCATATCTGGTAGTTTTTCTACTTCCATCTTCTCTTTCAGAAGATTCAATTGTTATTGCTTGAGCGGGACAAACAGCTTCACACAACTTGCATGCTATGCATCTTTCTTCACCATCCGGATATCTTCTTAAAGCATGTTCACCTCTAAAACGTGGGCTAATTTTCCCTTTTTCAAATGGATAGTTGATTGTTTTTTTTGATCTAAAAACCTCTCTTATTGCGATTAATAAACCACCAATAAAGTCAGTCATAAATATTGTTTTAAAAAATCTAGAAATTTTCATAATTAATTTACAGGTAGAAGGTTAAAATAAAATAAATAACTTGCTGTTAACACTACCCAAGTTAATGACAAAGGTAAAAAAACTTTCCAACCAAGTCTCATTAGTTGATCATATCTATATCTTGGGACTACGGCTTTTACTAAAGCAAATAAAATAAATAGTAATAATATTTTTAAAATTAACCAAATTGCTCCTGGAACAAGTGTAAATGGATAAAAATCTAATGGTGGCAACCATCCTCCAAGAAACAATATAGCACCCATGGCACACATTAATAAAATATTAGCGTATTCTCCTAACCAAAACATTGCATACATCATTCCTGAATATTCTGTTTGATATCCAGCTACTAGTTCAGATTCAGCTTCAGGTAAATCAAACGGAGGCCTGTTTGTTTCAGCTAATGCTGAAATAAAAAAAATAACAAACATTGGAAATAATGGAATAACAAACCATAAATTTTTTTGAGCTATAACAATGTCATTTAAGTTTAAGGAGCCGACACATAGCAAAACATTTATGATAATTACTCCTATTGAAACTTCATAAGATACCATTTGAGCAGCTGATCGTATTGCCCCTAAAAAAGGATATTTAGAATTAGAGGCCCAACCTCCCATTATAATTCCATAAACACCCAATGATGAAACAGCAAATAAATAAAGTATACCAACATTTATATCTGCTAAAACTTGAGTGGCACTAAAAGGGATTACGGCCCAAGATATTAAAGCTAGGGTCATAGTCACTATAGGGGCTAAAATAAAAATAATTTTATTTGAACTTGATGGAATAATAATCTCTTTAAAAATATATTTTAAAGCGTCAGCAACTGATTGTAGTAAACCAAAAGGTCCCACAACATTTGGTCCTTGTCTTTTTTGAACAAAAGCCCAAATTCTTCTGTCTAACCAAACTACCATGGCCACAGAAACCAAAACAGGGACAAGTAAAAACAAAATTTTATATACCTCACCAAAAATGATGTTTAAATATTCCATTTTTAACCTTCTGTGCCTGTATTTTTAAAGTTAGTTTTAGAATTATTACAATCAAGCATGGTTTTGGAAGATCTAGCAATTACATTGGAGAAATAATAATTTTTAGTTGAGATTTTTAAATCTTCATTTTCAAAATAATTCTGTTTAAGGTTGATATCAGTTAATTCTTTTTTTTCTTTATCTTTTTTAAGATTTAAGTAATTAAACATACTGCTTTCCAGTTCATCTTTATCATTAAATAATTTTCTATTATTCATAAACTCAGCTAATTCGTTGATAATTTGCCAATCTTCTTTTGCATCGCCAGGT
>ENA-OSJC01001668-OSJC01001668.1-marine-metagenome-genome-assembly--contig:-NODE-1668-length-17801-cov-12.086324_pt1 | contig 17801 bp, 15 predicted proteins | sample MGYA00237885_ERZ534234 | MGnify/ENA primary metagenome ERZ534234 (study PRJEB26413, sample SAMN06343907) | marine metagenome | isolation source: coastal waters | place: Atlantic Ocean: West Antarctic... | reverse complement strand
GAAGCGCAGTAATGCGTGTAGCTGACCAGTACTAATAGCTCAATTGGCTTGATTTATGCACTGAAAAAAATTTTTAGGATTAAAATTAATTATTATTAAATAAAATGATTATTTTTTTTACTAATGATCTATTGTAGGGATAAATTTTTAAAATATAGATTTGATCAAGTGAAATTTAGAAGTAAAGCTGAAACATTAGAAGATCTTAATTTAAGCTTTAGGGAAAAAATAAATATACCTGAATTTTTATTTTATACAAAAAAACAATTAATTAAAAATGACAAACTTATTCACGTCATTATTAAAAAATTTAAAAATAAAAAAATAATAATAAGATCTTCAGCGTTAGACGAAGATAAACTTAATAATTCAAATGCTGGAAAGTATGATTCAGCTATAATTAATCAATTAGGTTTTGACAGCATTAAAAATGCTTTAAAAAAAATTTTTAAAAAATTAAGATTTGATAATGATAAAGTAATTTTTCAAAAATTGATAATTAAGCCTGATATTTTTGGGGTTTTATTTACAAGAGATATAAATACTAATGCCCCATATTACGTTATTAATTATGATAAATCAAAAAAAACAGATTTAATAACATCTGGAAAAAAAAGTATTTCTCAAAAAACAATCAATATTTTAAAAAATTCAAAAAAAATCCCAGTTGAATTTCAAAATCTTTTAAAAATAGCAAAGAAAATTGAAAAACTTTATAAAAATGATTGTTTAGATATTGAATTTGCAATAAGAAAAAAAAAATTATTTATTTTTCAAGCTAGACCATTAAAAAAAATTAAAAAAATCAATGAAAAATTATTTGATAGCGCAATTATCAATCTACAAAAAAAAATTGAAAAGATTTTATTAAAAGACCCAAATTTACCAGGTTCAAAAAATGCTTTAAGTAATATGTCTGATTGGAATCCTGCTGAAATGATAGGAACTAATCCAACTAAGTTAAGTTTCTCACTTTATTCAGAATTAATTACAGATGAGATTTGGTCAAAACAAAGAAAACAATATAATTATAAAGATGTACGCCCAAACAGACTTATGCACGATCTTGCTGGCAGTCCGTATATAGATTTACGAACTGACTTTAACTCTTTTTTACCCTCAAATTTAAGCTTTAATATAGAAAAAAAAGCAATTGATTTTTACATAAACAAAATTAAAAAAAAACCTCACTTACATGATAAAATTGAATTTGATGTAGTGCCTACTTGTTATAATTTTTCTGTGAGCAAGTACTTGCAATCATTTTTAAATCTTAAAGAGCAAAAAATTTACCTTAATAAACTTAAAGCTATAAACAAAAGTGTAATTACAAAAAGTGAAAATAATCTCTTTAAAAAAGATATTAAAAAAATAGATTTTTTAGATAAAGAGCTTCAAAGATTTAATAAAATAAAAAATAGCTCAATTCAAAAAATATTTTTTTTTATAGACTTATGTAAAAATTACGGAACGTTACCCTTTGCAGGAATTGCAAGGTCAGCTTTCATAGCGACATCAGTTTTGAGGGATTTACAAAAAAAATCAATTATTACGCAAAAAGAATTATCTCTTTTTTATGAAAATATTAATACAATTACAAATGAACTAAACACAGATCTCTATAGGCTTAAGCTAAAAAAAATAAATAAAACTTCATTTTTAAAAAAATATGGACATTTAAGACCCTCGACGTATTTGATTACATCCAAAAGTTATAAGGATGGATTTAATCAATACTTTTCTATCAAAAAAATAAAAAAAAAAGAAAATAATAAAAGAAAAAAAATATTTACAAAAGCCAGTATTCAAAAAATCAATAAACTTTTTGTCAGCGAAAAATTAGGATTTAATTTTAACGACTTTTACCAATTTGCATCTGAATCAATCAAACAAAGAGAATATGCAAAATTTGTTTTCACAAAGGGCATAAATGAAATCTTTAATAATTTGAAAATTTTAGGGAATGAGATGAAAATAGATTTGAATGATTTAGAGCATATTTCCATAAAAACAATTCTTGAAGCCTATAATAACTTAGGGGTAGAAAGAATGAGAAATATTCTAAAAAATGAAATAAGTAAAAATAAAAAACTTTATAAAATATCTTCGGCAATAAAACTGCCAGATGTAATAACAAGTTCAAAAGATGTTTTATTTCACTATGAAACTAGTTCATCTGGGAATTTTATAACTAATATGAAAGTTGATGGAAAAATTAAAGTACTTAATCAAAAAAATATTAAAAACCAAAATATAAAATTAGATGGACTTATAATCTTTATAGAAAATGCAGATCCTGGATTTGATTTTATTTTTTATCATAATATAAAATGTTTAGTTACAAAGTATGGTGGATCTAACTCCCACATGGCGATTAGGTGTATGGAACTTGGAATACCAGCAGCAATCGGAATAGGTGAAAAAAAGTATAATTTCTTTTCTAAGCAAAATAGAATTGAAATTAATTGCCAAAATAAAAAAATTGAAAGTTTATTTTAATGAAAAATATTTTAGTTACTCAAGGACTTTATTTGGATGACAGAAAAAATTTATATTCCAAATTAGATTATACTTGGTACCAATATGCAAAAAAATTAAGATTTAATTTAATTCCGATTAGTTTTGAAGCAAAATTAAATACTCTAGAAACAAGAAAAATAGATGGCATTATATTTTCTGGTGGCAACAATCTAAATACACTTAAAAAAAAGAAAGAAAATTTATTAAGAGATATTTTTGAAAAAAAGCTATTTAGTTACTTCAGTAAAAAAAAAATCCCAATTTTAGGAGTATGCAGAGGAATGCAGTTAATTTCTCAGATACATAAAATAAAACTAAATAAATCAAAAAATCATGTAACGAAGGGTCATGATATAATTTTAATGAATGATAAAAGAATTAATGTAAACTCTTATCATAATTATATTATTAAAAATGTTCCTAATAACTTTAACCTGGTTGGAAAACACATGAAAGATAATTCAATTGAGATAATTAGCTGTAAAAAAAAAAAAATTTTATGTTTAATGTTTCATCCTGAGAGGGTCTCCAAAAGTCAAAAAAAAGTTGATAAAATTTTTAAAGATTTTTTTAAAATTTAAATGAATTTTGTATTTCTTGCTGCTGGTAAAGGAACTAGAATTTTTAAAAAAATTAAAACTAACAAATGTTTAATTAAATTAGAAAAGAAAACAATTATAGAGAGACTAATAGAAAATATTCCAAAAAAATACAGAAGTAATATTACAATAGCCACAGGATTTAATCATAAAAAAATTTTTGATATAACAAAAAAATATAAAGTCAATTTTTTACAAAATAGAGAGTACAGAACTACAGAAATGCTACATACATTATATTTAGCATTAAAAAAAATAAATGGTGATATTTTTTTTTCTTACTCAGATATAATATATGAATCAAGTATTATAAAAAAAATAATTAAAGAAAAACCTAAAAATATTTCTGTACCTATTAATTTAAATTGGAAAAAAGTTTGGATCCATCGAGGAACAGATATTATTAAAGATGCAGAAACATTGAGATATAAAAATAAAAATCTTCTAGAAATTGGAAAAAAAATAAAAGAAATAAAAAAAGTACAGGGTCAATTTATGGGTTTATTATTTATACCTCAAAATCAGAGACAATTAATAATAAATATTCTTGAAAAAGAAAATTTTAAAAAAAAACATTTAACTTTTTTTATAAATTATCTATTAAAAAAGAAAATATCTGTATCTATCATCAAGTATATTAATCATTGGTATGAGTTCGATGATTATAGAGATTTAGTAAATTATAAAACTTTTAAATAGTTTTTATAAATTGATAAATTTTTTACTAGAGTCTAAATTTTTATTGCCTTAGTATTTTAGTAAATTTTAAGTATATTTTTGCTCTATAAGTCTTCCTAGCCATTTTTTTAATTCTTTAATGACTTTTTTTTTGTTTCCTTTTGAAATCCTGATTTTCAATCATTTCCGTGGACAGCATAGTCAGGTTCAATTAAGTTAAGATTTTCAACATAATCTAGGGTTTTTTGAGGTATTACTTCATTTGCGTATTTAATGTCTTTAACAAACACTTTTCTTTTATCACAATCTAAATAGGGAATATTTTTATAGGTAGCTATAGTTTTATCAATTAGCAATCCTGCTATTACATCTTTATATTTTTTTGCTAATTTTAATATTTTTCCGTGTCCATTGTGCAAAATATTAGATTAAAGAACAGCATATACTTTTTTTTCACGTACTCTAATTTTTTATTTGATTAACATTTTAAATTTGGTGTATATATATAGAAAATATAATACCAACTTTATCAATAAATAACAAAACTTTTAAATTTAAAAAAACTTTATTGATATTTTATTTTATAAGATAAAAATAATTAATTACTTTAAAAATAATAAATTTAAAAAAAATTTTAAGAATAAGTCTATAAATAAGAAATATAATCAATAATGAATAAGGTTTGTATTTTATTAACTTTTGTAAAAGAAATTGACAATTATTCAAATTTATTAAACTTGTTTGATAAAAAAAATCTTATTTTGTGTCTATCAGATTTTGACACAAGAAATCTCATTGTAATGAAAAAATTTTGTGATGATAAAGATATTAAATATATAACCTTAAGTGAAGTTTTCAAAAAAAAATTAAAGTTTAAAATCTTAATTACCCAAAATTTTGACTTAAGATGTTTAAATAAATTTTCAATTATACATTATATAAAGTTTATTTTTAATAAATTTTCTTTAAAAAAAAAATTATATGCAAAACCAATTGTAAAATTAAATATAAAAAATATATGTGATAAATCATTTAAATTTCCCAAAGGTTTAGATGCAAGCAATTTCTTATCCAAAAAAAAACTTTATCAACAGTTTGATGAAATTTTTTGCCATAGCACTTATGAAAAAAATGAATTGAAAAAAATAGGTTTTACAAATGTTAGTATAATTGGATTTCCTAGATATAATTTGGATACAAAAAATAATGTTAAAGATATTACAAAACAATTTAATATTAAACCATATGACAAAGTATTATTTTGGCTCCCATCGAGGTTAGATAAAGCTAATAATACAAGCTCAAACATCTATTTATGGATAAATGTCTTAAAGAAATTTACCAAAAAATATAAATTTATTTGTCGCCCACATCCAGATTTAGTTTCTAAAGAGCTTATTAGTGATTTAAAAAAAAACAATTTTTTAATTGATTGCAACGAACAAAGAAAGCTCTCTGATATATACAATGTTTCAAATTTCATTTTTTGCGATTACGGTGAAACTATTTTTTCATCACTTTTTTTTAAAAAAAAAGTCATATTATTGAATTATTTGAATAATATTAATGATAGATTTCATAATCAAATATATCTAGACGTTAAAATAAGAGATTTTTGTCCAAATTTTAATTTAGATGATAATGATAATGTAAATTCTAGTATAGAAAAATTGATTAGTAATGAAAAAGATTGGAAAATATTTGAAAATAAGAGATCTTCCTTTTTTAAGGAAATATTCCCGACAGGTAATCAAAAAACTTATAATCAACTTTTTTTAGATACTGTTAATAGATATTTATAAATGGATAATTTAAAAATAAAACTAAAAAACAAAAAAGCCAAAATAGGTATAATCGGACTAGGTTATGTCGGCTTACCATTATGTCTAAGATTTTTAGAAGTAGGATTTAATGTAATTGGATTTGATAATGATAAATCAAAAATTAAAAAATTAAAAAATGGCAAAAGTTATATTAAGAGTATCCCTAGCAGCAAATTAAATAAGCTAAAAAAAAAATTTAATCTTACAAACAACATGAACATTATCTCTGATGTTGATGTAATAATAATCTGTTTGCCAACCCCATTAACAAAAAAAACTAAAAAGCCAGACATGACTTATATTAAGGATATATGCAACATTCTTAAAAATAAAATCAGAAAAAATCAGGCCATTATTCTTGAGAGCACAACATATCCTGGAACAACCAGAGAATATTTTTTGCCCATAATACAAAAGAATAAACTATTAGTAGGTAAAAATTTCTATTTGATTTATTCTCCTGAAAGAGAAGATCCTGGTAATGAAAAATATTCTATAAAAAATGTTCCAAAGATTGTTTCGGGGTACACTAAAACCTGTAAAGAAATTGGTAATTTGATCTATAAATCTGTGGCAAAAAGAGTTGTAACTGTTGAAACATTAGATCACGCTGAAATGGTAAAACTTTATGAGAATATTTTTAGATCTATAAATATAGGATTAGCCAATGAAATGAAATTAGTATGTGAGAAGATGGGTTTAAATATTTATGAAATAATTAATGCAGCTTCTACAAAACCATTTGGTTTTTTACCATTTTATCCAGGACCAGGATATGGAGGGCACTGTATACCTATTGACCCATTTTATTTATCTTGGAGGAGTAAACAGTTTGGTTACAACCCAAAGTTTATAGAATTATCTGGAAAAATAAATTCAGGAATGCCAAAACGTATAGCGACAAAAGTAACTCAATTACTAAAAAAAAATCAAAAAAATCAAAAAAATCAAAAAAATAAAATATTGATTTTAGGTGTAGCGTATAAAAAAAACGTTGACGATATAAGAGAATCACCAGCGATTGAGATAATAAATTTTCTTTCTAAAAATAAAGAAAATAAGATAAGTTTTTATGATCCATATATTAATAAAATCTTAACAAGAAATAAAACTTTTTCTAAATGTGAATTTTTTAAATTAAATTTTAAAAAACTTAAATTATTTGATGTTATAATAATAGTAACAGATCATGATATTCTTGATTATGAAAAGATATATAAAAATTCTAAGCTTATTGTTGACTGTAGAGGGCGATATTATAAACATAAACATGACAATATAATAAAACTATGAGTAAAATTTTAATTACAGGGTCTGCAGGATTTATTGGTTTTCATTTATCTATAAAATTACTTAATATGGGAAAAGAAGTAGTTGGAATAGATAATATTAATAATTATTATGATCCAAAGCTAAAGAATTCAAGACTAAAAATTTTAAAAAAATATAAAAGTTTTACTTTTTACAAAATTGACATTCAGGATGAAAATAAACTTAAAAAAGTTTTTATTAAAAACAAAATAAAATATGTGGTAAATTTAGCTGCACAAGCTGGTGTAAGATATTCATTAATTAATCCTAAATCTTATATTGATACTAATATTGTTGGTTTTTATAATATTTTAAATCTATCTAGAATTTATAAAATTAAACATTTTGTTTATGCGAGTACTAGCAGTGTATATGGAGCATTAACAAATTTACCTTTTAAAGAAACTTATTCTACTGATCATCCAATTCAATTATATGCTGCTACTAAAAAATCAAATGAAATAATTGCTCACTCGTACAGTCATATATACAACATTCCCACAACAGGACTTCGATTTTTTACTGTGTATGGTCCCTGGGGCAGACCTGATATGGCACTTTTTAAATTTACAAAAAATATATTATTAAAAAAAAAAATTGAAGTTTTTAATTTTGGAAAACATACAAGAGACTTTACATATGTCGAAGATATTGTCCAAGGTATAATAAAATCTATTTATAATATTCCTAAATCAAGTAAAAAATTTAATTTTAAAAAACCATTATTGTCTTACAGTAGCGCCCCATTTACAATTTATAATATAGGTAATGGAAAATCTGTAAAACTTATGAAATATATTTATGAGATAGAAAATTATTTAAAAATAAAATCAAAAAAAAAATTTTTAAAATTACAAAAAGGCGATATTCAAGACACACATTCTGATCTAACGAAAATTAAAAAAAAATTAGATTATAAATCAACCACCTCAGTTAAAGAGGGTGTTAAAAGGTTTTTAGATTGGTATTTGCTTTACTACAAAATTAAATGATTAAAATTTTTTTTGATTTTTTAAAAATACTGGATAAGCAGCAAAAAAAAAAACTTATTTATCTACAATTTTTAATAATAATAATGTCTTTATTGGAAGTTCTAAGCATAATTTCTATATATCCATTTGTAAGCTCTCTTAATGAAAATAGTAATATCTTAGCTCAACCAATTATAAAAAATATTTTATTACTATTTGGATCAGACTCAAATGCACTCATTGTATTTGGTATAATTTTTGTTACATGCTTTCTATTATCTACGTTAATTTCAATCTTGACTGTTTATAAGTTAGTTATGTTAAGCCAAAAAATTGGTGCAGAATTAAGCAATAGGTTATTCAATTTTTATATTAATCAGGAATGGGATTATCATATTCAAAATACTTCAAGCACTATTACAAATAAAATTGCTTTAGAGGCAAAAAGAGTGACTGGTATTTTGCAATCTCTACTTAGCTTAAGTGCAATGTTAGTTAAATCAGTTGTTATTATAATTTCACTCCTAATTTTTGATTTTAAGATAACAATATACTCATTTTTAGTGTTTACATTTTGCTACATATTTATATTTCGATATTTTCAAAAAAAAATTTTTGAAAATGGATTAAATATATCATCTCAACAAGGCTCAAGAATTAAGCAAATTAAAGAAAGTTTAGGATCTATAAGACAATTAATCTTATCTGGAAAACAAGATTATTTTCTTAACAATTTTACGATATCAAGTTTTTCTTTAGCGAGAAGCATGGGAATTAATAGAATTATAGGTCAGCTACCAAGATATGTAATTGAGTTCCTTGCTATAGTATTAATAGTTATACTTTTACTTATTCTTACTTTATTTAACAAATTTACTATTGAGCAAACCATTTCTTTAATATCAGTTTTTTTGATTGCTGGGCTAAGGCTCCTTCCTTCTTTTCAACAAATTTATGCAAGTTTGACCTCAATAAAGGGAAGCCTTCCAGCCTTTAACTCTGTAAAAAATGAATTAATTCTAAGTGCCAAAAATAATAATAAAATAAGAAAACCAACGAATGAAATTATTCTTAAAGATAGAATTGAGATTAATAATTTATCATTTAGTTATGATAATTTAAGGGATAAAAATGAATTTACTTTACAAAATATAAATCTGGAAATAAAAACTAATTCAATTGTTGGGATTATAGGAAAAACTGGTTCTGGAAAATCGACTTTAGTTGATTTGATAATAGGTTTTTTGAAGCCGAAATCAGGAAATATTAAATTAGATGGAAAAGATTTAAGTAACGATGAGACTTTAAAAAAATGGAGAAGTTGTATATCTTATGTGCCTCAAAAAGTTTTCTTGTCTGATGATAGTATCTTATCAAATATATGCTTTGGTTTAGATAGTGGTAGTGTTGATCAAAATTTATTAAAAAAATCAATAGAATTTTCTAATTTGAACAATTTTATTGAAAATCTGAATAATAAAGAGAATACAAGAATTGGCGAAAATGGAGCGATGATTTCTGGAGGTCAGTCACAAAGAATTGGTATTGCGAGAGCTATATATCAAGATAAAGATATTCTAATTTTTGATGAAGCAACAAATCAATTAGATGTTAAAACGGAAAGTATTATTTTAGAAAATTTAAAGAAAATTAATAAGACAATAATTCTTATAACTCATAGATTAAATTCACTTAAAAACGTAGATTTAATAATTAATGTAGAAAATAATCGAGTGTCCACATATTCGAGTTATGAAGAAAGTTTAAGAAAAAATTCTCTTTTTAAAGATTCAGAAAATTTAGATAACTAGTTTTATGAAAATCCTTTATTTCACTGTTAATATGAAAAATTATACTTCTGCAAGTTATCAACAAGACTTGATAAACAGTTTAGAAAAAAAATGTGAGGTTTTTTTTTGGGGCCCAGGATTTAAAAACTTTAATAATAAGTATGATATTGATCAAATTAAAGAAATTTATAATTTTTCTGATTATGATCCAATATTGGTAGGTCACTCATGGATTTCAGATATCCCATTTAATAAAAATCAAAATAAAAAAAATTACTACAAATGGATTAATGAGAAAGACATAGATAAAAATTCCTTAGAATATTGTGGCCAACTAGATTTTAAAAGTCATAAAGGCCTTAAAATTTTTCTATTAAATAAAGAATATATATCTTTAGATGAAAAACTTAAATTTGCAAAAAAAAATGAGTTTGATTTTGTTTTATCCTCTAATACGAATCATAAAAAATATGAAAAAATCACTAAAATTAAATTTATCTATTTCCCGTACGCAGTAAGAGATGAATTTTTAGAAAAAAAAAATATAAAAAAAAAATATGATTTTTTTTTTTCAGGTTTAATTCAAAATCAATATCATTATAAAATTAAAAAAGAAAGATCCAAAAGGTTAATAATACAAGATAGACTATTTTATAGTCCTTTAGGAATCCCGTTATTAAAAAAAAAAAATGAATTTAATATTTATTGGAATATTTATACAGGAATAAAATTTAAAGATTTTATCTTAAAATTCTTGAGAAAATACAAACGACTTCCCGAAAATGAATATATTATTAAACTCAATGAGAGCAGAGTAGTTTTAAATACATTATCTCCTGATAATTTAATTGGCCCCAGATTTTATGAAACAATGGCATCAAAAGCTGTCTGTTTAACTGAAGAATCTGAAATTTTGCATGATGTTTTTAAACCCATGGAACACTATGTACCGTTAGAAAAAGATGAAAATATATTAGAAAAAATAAGATTTTGCCTATCTGATAGTAAAGAAATAAATTATATAATTGATAATGCGTTTAATTATGTCAAAAGTTTCCATACTTATGAAAGAAGATCTCAACAAATTTTAGAATTATTTCACAAATAATTTTTGGTATAAGATCAATTTTAAGTAGTCTATATATTTATGAACTTTTTGATGAGATTGCGAACGTGTTCTATTATAAAACTTCTACCTTATATAGAGTTATAAATAAAAATAATTTTTCAAAAATACATTCCTAATACGTAGCTATACATAGAATTAGAGTTAAAAAAATAAATTTTTAGATAAATGATCCAAATTTTATTTGGATAAATTTAAAAACAATGTAAAAGACTTCAAATGATTAGATATTCTGAAATTAATAAGCAACCTCTATTTTTAATCGAGAGGTTAGGAAAAAAAAAAATTAATAAAAGATATGATTTGACCCCTGAAGATAATTTTCTTCAAGTGTGCTATTTAAATTTACAAAAAGGTATGTCTGTTCAGCCACATTTACATCTAAAAACTATCAAAAAAACCACAAAATCAAGTGAAGCCTGGATATTAATTTCAGGTAGTATTGAGGCGACTTTCTTTGATATTGATAAATCAAAATTATACAGAACAATATTAAAGAAAGGTGATATTTCAGTTTTATTTAATGGTGGACATTCATTTAAATCTTTAACAAAAAATACTAAAATTTTTGAAATTAAAAATGGTCCATATTTAGGATCTCAAAAAGAAAAGGAGAATTTTTAATAATAATGAAAAAAGCATTTATAACAGGTATTGGCGGTCAAGATGGAAGTTATTTATCTGAACTTTTATTAAAAAAAAATTACAAAGTTTTTGGAATTGTTAGAAGAAATTCTATTGTAGAGCACCAAAAAAATAGAATTGAAAATATTGAAAATGATAAAAATGTTGATTTATCTTATGCAGATTTAGAGGATAGATCATCTTTAGATAATCTATTAAAAAAGATTAAACCTGATGAGATTTATAATTTGGCTGCTCAGTCTCATGTAAGAATTAGTTTTGATGTGCCTGAGTACACAATTAAAACAAATGCATTAGGGGTGTTTAATTTATTAGAATCTTACAGATTACATTCACCTAAAGCAAAATTTTACCAAGCCTCATCATCAGAAATGTTTGGAAGATCTGTAGAAAAAAATGGTTATCAGAGAGAGACAACGAAATTTGAACCTACAAGCCCTTATGGCTGTGCAAAAGTTTTTGCATTTAATTTAATTAAACATTACAGAAATGCATATAAACTTTTTGCATCAAATGGTATTTTATTTAATCATGAGTCTCCAAGAAGAGGATCAAACTTTGTTACAAACAAGGTAATTAAAACAGCTGTTGAAATTAAGCTTGGTTTAAAAAATAAACTTGTACTTGGAAATTTAGATTCTTTTAGAGATTGGGGGCATGCAAAAGATTATGTTCGTGCTATGCATTTAATTCTAAAGCATAAAGAGCCAGATGATTTTGTAATTGCAACTGGTTTTACAAGGTCAATTAGACAATTGTGTAAAGCCGTTTTTTCTAACTTAGATTTAGATTATAAAAAATATATTAGACAACATAAAAAATTCTTAAGACCGGAAGAATTAAAATATTTAAGAGGAGATGCTTCAAAAGCTAAAAAAATTTTAAAATGGAAACCTGAAATTTCATTTGAACAAATGATAGATGAAATGACACAATTTTGGTTAAAGTATTATAATGACAAATCATAATGCAGCAATTTATCTACTTTCTTCAAGAGTAAAACTTTTAGAGGATTGCCTTTTTTTTTTAAATAAAAATTGGAATCAAAAATATAATTATCCTATATACGTCCATCATTTTGATGACATCTATACTGAAAGTTTTAAAAAAAAAATTAGAGATAAGATTTCAAAAAATATCTATTTCCATCAAATAGATTACGGGATACCAAAACATATTGATGAAAAAGATCTATTTTACAACAGAAAATATTTAAAATATGTGCGAGAGTCATTTAGTAAAAAAAGATTAGGATATTTGCACATGGAACATTTTGTAGTAAATATAACATCTTTTGGTTTAAAAGGTTGTCTTGTTAAAGATCTTGAAAAATTTGATAAACTTTTACGTATTGATGATGACTCTTTTTTTAAGTCTGAAATAAATTTTGATCTATTTGACCATGTTGAAAATAATCCATTTGCGTCAGGTTATACTTGGTCAAAATATGACTCTAGAGTTAAAGATACTAGGGAGTATTTGTGGGAGTTTTATAAAAATTATGTTAAAGAAAAAAAAATTATTCCTAAAAACAATCAATTAAAAATAGCAATTGAAGATGATAATGAAAAATTAATGCATGATTTAAAATGGTCTGCTGGAAATTTGAATTTATATAATATGAAATATTTTAAAAATAATTCTAATTGGAAAGATTTTACTAAAAAAATTAATGAGTATGGTGGCACATATAAACATAGATGGGGAGATATTCCTTGTATTGGACTATTTGCATATACCTTTTTTGATAAGCCAATATTAGATTTAAAATTAAAGGATAAAAATGTTTATGATAACAAATTTCCATCAATTTATTCGAGTGTTGCTCCTTCAGTAAATAGTTATTTTAATTTACATCACTTCCCTTTATTGAAATGGTATCATCAATTTATGAAATTTATTAAATGAAAATAATATTAAATTTTTTTTTTCATAAAAAATTTATTAAGTTTAAGATTTATAGAAACTTTATAAATAAAATTTATCAACTTATTAAATATGATAAGGATTATTTTTTTAAACCTGAAAAAAAAATCTTAAATTTACATCTAAATAATCTATATAAAGATAAGGTTGAAAAAAGAGATAAGATGGAAGTAATAACTTCTGAACTTTTAGTAAATTTTGACTCAACAATAGATAATAATTTTAAAGATTTTTTTAATGTTGATATATCAAAAATGGTTAGTGTAATTGGTAGCCGATTTAATTCTAATGAAGATCCGTTATGCAAGACTGCAATGCAAATTATAGTAAATAACAACATTGATTTTAAATTATGCTTTTTAAATACTTATTTTCAAAATTTTAAACCAAAAAATTATTCTGAGGTATTTAAAATTAAAGATACTACAGAACTAAATAAGATCAATAGATACTCTTACTTTTATCCTTGGTTCCATGAATATCCTCCAAGAGTTTTACATAATGGATTATTTGGCCCAAAAAATTTTGAGACCGTTGAATTCAGATGTACAAGAATCAAAAATATATATAATTTGATTAAAAAATATAATTATATTCCAGATAAAATAGATTGTATTGAGGGATATGTATTAAGTTATGAAAAAGATTATAGATTTGTAGTAACTTCTGGAACTCACAGATCAAGTGTTTTAAGTGCAATGAATAAATTAGAAAATTTTCCACATAAAGTGCCAGTTAGATTTGATAACATGAGAGTAGAAAATAAAATTTTTTTAATTAAGTTATCTGATGTAGATAATTGGCCCGCTGTAAGTAGCGGATATCTAAAAAAAGAAGAAGCAATTACTTTCTTTAAAAGTTTTTTTAAGGATAAAAAATATTTATGATTTACAAATTATTAAACAAATTACATTATAAAAGTAAGATTATTTTTAGACAATTTTTTTATTACTCTAGGTTTCTTAAAAATAAAAAAAAAAATCATTGGAATGTAAAAGATTTTGAAAATTACGATGATTATATTAGTTTTCAAAAAGAAAAAACTTTAGATCAATCAAAAAGGTCAAAATGGTTAAATGATGAATGGGACACAAAAATAGATTTTTTTAATAAAATTTTTTCTAGTCTTATAAATGAAATAGGTTTGACCAATGATGCAAACTGTCTTTGTATCGGTGCTAGAACAGGCCAAGAAGTTTACGCTCTTCAAAAGTTGGGATTTTCTGCAATAGGAATTGATATAGTGGAATGCAAACCCTTAGTTGAGGTTGGAGATATGCATGATTTAAAATACGACGATAATACGTTTGATTTTATTTTTTGTAATATCTTAGATCATTCACTTTACCCAGAGAAATCAATATCTGAAATTGAAAGGGTTTTAAAAAAAAATGGTTTTTGCTTTCTCCAAATAACTGTTGGAGAAGCAACAGACAAGTATGGTGTTACGGAAATTAATTCTGATGATGGGGTTTTAAAATTACTAGAAAAATCTGAAGTAGTTTTTAGTAGAAGTATTAAACATTATTCTATTGCTCAAAACTGGGAAATCTTATTTAAAAAATAGTAAAATGTTACTAAAAGAATTAAAATTAATAACCAATAAAAAACAGCATAATTCTTTTTGGATAATACAAATACTAATAACAATTTCTGCTGTTTTTGAGGTTATATCAATTTTTGCAGTACTTCCATTTATTAGTTTCGTCATGGGTGTAGACACAATCAATTCAGATAAATTTTTTCAAATGTATAGCTTTTTTTTTTCCGATGTTAATGTAGATAACATTGTCTATTATTCAGGAATCACAGCAATTATTTTATTTGTAATGAGCACTCTCTTTGCTCTCACAATAAATACAATTACAATTTATTTTGCCAATAATACTGCTGCCGCGATAACAAATAATTTATATAAAAAATATTTAAATAAAGAGTGGTTATTTCATGTTTTAAACCCTGGAGACAAATTAATTAGTCGACTTGTAAATGATGCGTCTAAGATTAATCGAATTATTATAGACATTTTTGCTGTAAATTTTAATGCAATAAAAGCTCTATTTATTATTGTATCAATTTTTTTATATAATATTAAAATTGCGTTAGTTTTATCAGTAATATTTATCTTTAGTTATACAGTTCTTTATTTTTTTTTAAAAACCAAGCTTTATAAAGTGGGACAATTGTTATCTGATGAGCAAAGAAATATTCAAAAAAGAACGATTGAGTCTTTTGGCGCAATTAAAGAAATTATAATTTCAAATAACCAGAATTTTTTTTCTAATTATTTTTCAGAAGATAGGAATAAAATTTCTCAAAGAGAAAGTTTTATATTGTCTGCAGCATTTTTGCCAAGATTCATAATTGAGTCTATTGGAATAACAAGCTCTCTTGTATTAATAATATATTATTATTCTTTATATGGAAGTATCGCTGAAGTTATTGTTACTTTTGCTATATTTACTTTTGCCAGCTTTAAATTAATTCCTAGCTTCCAAGCAATTTTTTCTAGCTTGGCCGAAATCAAAGCATACTCAGCAAGCTTTGATAGAGTTAAAAATGATTTAATGAATCTTCAATATGACAGCAAATTAAAAAATATAGCAAATAAACTCCAAGACTTAGATTTAAAGAGTGTAAAAAATTTAGAATTAAAAAATATTTCATTTTTTTATCCTAATGCGGATTCTCCCTCTTTAGAATTTCTTAATTTAAAACTACCCATGAAATCAAAAATAGCAATTGCAGGTGAGTCTGGGTCTGGAAAAACTACATTGACAAATATTTTAACAGGATTAGTGAAGCTTGAAAAAGGAGATATTTTTCTTGATAGTAAAAAGCTTAATGAGGAACTTTTTTATAAATTTCAAAATAAGATTGGCTTGGTTCCTCAGAATATTTTTTTGTTTGATGATACAATATTAAATAATATTTTAGTTAACCAGCCAAGAAATGAAATAGAAATAAAAAAGGTACTAAAGATTTGTGATCTTGATCAATTTATTAGTACATTACCTAATGGAATTAACACAAAAATTGGAGAAAAAGGGGTTAATTTTTCTGGGGGTCAACAGCAAAAATTAGGTATAGCCAGATGTATCTATGCAAATAAAGAAGTAATAATATTTGATGAGGCTACAAATTCAATGGATGCTATTTCAGAAAATAAGATAATTAATAATATAATTGAAAATGATCAAAACAAAACTATTATTTTGATATCACACAATTATTCTACATTTAAAAATTTTGATCATATAATTTTTATTGAAAAGGGTAAGATTAATGAAATAGGAACATATGAATATTTAATTAAAAATAATTTAAAATTCAAAAATTTAGCTAATGAAAAAAAAAACAATGAATAAATTCTTTCTTAAAAAAAAATCTAATATAACAATATTTGATTTAGGCAACCATCCCTTTGCGGATACGTTTATTGCTAAAAATGATTTAAAAAAAAAAGAACCCATTTATCCCTTAAGATGCATTCTAGATAAAAAATCTGGATGTATATTTAATGAAGTAATTACCTCTGATAAAAAAAGGTATAATCTTTATGATTATTCTTACACATCTTCAAATTCCAGCTATTCGAAAAATTACTGGAAAGAATATGCAGCTGAATTTAAAAAGAAATATAATTTTCAGGGCAAAATATTAGAAGTAGGTTGTAATGATGGTTTTTTATTAGAGCATCTAAGTAAAAAAGGATTTGAGTCATATGGATGTGACGCATCTAAATTTATTACCAATTTATCTAAAAATAAAAAGATAAAAGTAATGAACTATATTTTTGATTTTAAAAATAGTAAAAAAATTCAAAAAAAAATTGGCAAAGTAGACTTTATAATTGCAAATAATGTTGTGAACCATTCAAACAATCCTGATGACTTTGTTAAGGGTATTAAAAATATACTTAATGATGATGGTTATTTTATTTTTGAGCAACCTTACTGGCTGGAGATGATGAAAACATCCAGAATAGATCAAATTTATCATGAGCACATAACTTATTTTACTTTAAAATTTTCAAAGTGGCTTCTTGAAAGACATGGCATGTATTTGTATGATTTTGAAATCACACCATATCATGGAGGATCTTTAAGACTTATTGCTAAAAAAAATATTAAGTTTAACAACAAAAATCAAAAAAAAATTAATTCTGGGATAAATCGAGAAGTAAAATTTGGTTTATTTAATAAAAGTATTTATCAAAATATTAATACAAAATTAAAAAATAAAAAAAAGATACTTTATAAAAAAATAGATTATTTTAAAAAAAGAAATTATAAGATAATAGGTATTGGTGCAGCAGCCAAAGCTAACACTTTTTTATGTTATTTTGGGTTAGATAATAAGATTATAGATTTTATAACTGATGCTTCAAAATTTAAAATAGGAAAATCAAC
>ENA-OSJC01001667-OSJC01001667.1-marine-metagenome-genome-assembly--contig:-NODE-1667-length-17807-cov-12.793852_pt1 | contig 17807 bp, 12 predicted proteins | sample MGYA00237885_ERZ534234 | MGnify/ENA primary metagenome ERZ534234 (study PRJEB26413, sample SAMN06343907) | marine metagenome | isolation source: coastal waters | place: Atlantic Ocean: West Antarctic... | reverse complement strand
TCGGCTTTAAATTCTACTGACTGCTGGTGGCGCTGAGCAAAAACGGCATCACAACTGGCTCTAAATAAACGCCAAAGTTTTTGCTCTTGCTTGCGTGGCACCACGCCTACTTTTTGCCATTGCGCCTGCAAATGTTTAACTTTTTCCGTGGCCGCTCGTTTGTCACTATTTTCCAAAAGCGCATCGACCTGCGCAATCAACTGTTGCTTGAGCTCTGCATTCTGCTGTTGATGAGAAGACAACTTACTTCGTAGAGTGTCTAGCACGCGATCAAATTTCTTTTGCAGAGGTTTATTGGCATCGCGATCTGTGGGTGCGTAGCTCTGCCACTCTTTAATCGCCGTGCCAATTAATTTCTCGGCTAACTTCCAGTCAATACTGTCGGCGCCATCGCCATCGCCATCGCCCTCCCAAGACTGGGCGGTAACATAGTCATTTAATTGACTGACCAAAGTACGACGTTTCTCAATATTACTGCGGCGAATCTCTGACTTTTGATCATAATAGACTTTACAAGGGCTATAGGCTTGCTCGGCGAGTTTGTGAAAGGTTTCCCACAGTTGTTGATCTTGTGAATCTTTGCTCAGAGATTTCCACTGATATTGTAGGCGCTTTATTTTACTAGCTAGCGCCTCAGGGTTGTCTTGGCTTTTAGTCAACACTTGCATCTGGTCAATCAGTTCCTGTTGTTTAGGTGCTACAGCAAAGTTCTTCCAGTCCAGTAATTTACTCAAAGCCTCATCCAGTTGTTCAACCTTGGCGGTTATTGCCGCCGGTAATTTCTCCAGGGCGCCTAGCTTTCTTTCTAACGTGCGCCTTATGCCTGCTGCATCCCGAGATAAGCCGTTTTGCAGCGCTTGGTTTGCTTGGCTTATTAGCGCGTTAATATGGCGCTGACGATCACTTTCAGCCTGCTTTTTATCCGCCCAATATTTATCATTGTCAGCCAGTATTTTTCGAGCATCATTAACCTGCTGCGGCACCATTGTCGATGGCAGTGCGCTGGCAGATTGAAGTCGTACTTTAATTTTTTTGTAGGCGGTCTGTTGGTCAGAAACTTTCTTTTCTTCGCTTTGCTCTTCATTTTGCATTGCATCGGCAGTAAGTAAGGCTAGTTGACTTTGTAGGCTACCAAACTCACTGAGGAGTTGCAGCTGTTGTTTAACGCCCTCATTAGCTAGCGTAAATGCTTTAATGCTAGCGTTATTAGCTGAGGCTAGCTCAAGTGCCTTATTCCACTGTTCAATATGGGCACTGTGCTGTGACCGAATAATTGCAACCTCATCAGCATTACCGTCGCAGCCATAGACCTGACTAAGCAGGACATGGAGTTGGTCAACAACCTGCCCAAAACTGGCTTCAGCGGCCTCATTGGCAGCCTTGCTTGTGGCTATGTTGGCGAGTTCTAGTTCATGGGCATCAATGGTCTGCTTGCAGAGCGTAATGGCCTGCTGAGCTTGACTTTTGAGAGGCTCAGAAGATGCGCTCTCTAAGTCTGCCCAAGCCGCGATCATACGGGTGGCTCTACCCATAAACTGCTTATCAAAAGGCCGCTTACTGTGGACTTCTAGGCGCTCGCAGAGATCGCCAATGTCCGCCTGAATTTGTTCTGCCTGTTTTTCTTGCTCGCGCAACTGGTCACACTTGTCTTTGACAATTTTGTACACTAACTTATCTTTCCCTCTAGTGGCTTTTAATAATTGTTTGAGTTGGTTGGCATCTTCAATCTTGGCGGCAGCTAATTCTCGCACCCGCGCGGGTAAGCCCTCTATGGCAATCTGATAAAGAAAGGCCTCATCGGTATGAGTGCTAAGTAACTGTGCTAAGACATCTGGCTTTTCGCAAAACCCAACAATCGAAAGTTGTACCAAACTGTCCATGTCACGGCGACTAAATTCATCCACGACAATACTGCCATCGTCAATCAAGCTCGCAATGCGAATTTTGGCAGCCTGTTGGAGTTTTAATGAGTCATTAGCGACCGCCAATGCAGTCAATACTGGGCTATCTACAAGATGGGCAACAGCGGCTATGCGCAAGCTCTCTGGGTCGTCTCCCTCAATGATCAGCGTCAACGCCTCCGTTGACAGCGTCGGTAGCTCTGCCAATCGCTGCTCTAATGTCTTGGGTTTCATCTTATCCAGTAACTGCGACATCATCGCCATGTTATATCCCCTTTTTTGAAATCATAGGCCGGTGAGATGACCGTTTTTATATATTGGCAGATACGCGTTAAACGATCGCCGTAATGGGCGCCAATACTACACCTAATAAGACTCCTAGGAAATAAATTGGACAGAGTTAATTTACTGGTTATTACCATAGTCGCTCTCTAACTCATCGTAAAAAAGCAATGCCGCTTTTTACAGTTTCAACGCTACCATAAGGTTTGGTTTTATCCTCAAATAAGGTAGTCTAGAGGTCGATGGTTTTTGCGCGCTCAGTGCACCGAAAACTGCAACAAATAGCTCTCGTTAGAGGAGCGCCAGCATTAAGGGTAAGATCTTATGAAGATGACACTAGTCGGTTGTTTTGTAGTTGTTTGCGCTATAAGTGCTATGCCAATATTGGCTGCAGATGAGGCAGTAAAGCCTGCTGCGATGCAGGGGTTTCCGCCAACGCGGGGGTCTCAAGCGACTATGAAGAACTATAGAGAGCATCCCTTTAATCAGTGGACTTTTCGCAATGCTGGGGCACCGTTAAATGTGGTGATGATTCCGCGAGAGGGTCAAATTAAAGAGTTGCCGGGTCCTACTCAATCAGAATTGGCTAACTTCACGGTGTCTGATGTTGCAGGCAAGACCATGGGTCTTGACACGCTGTTTGCGGCTAACTATGCCGATGGTTTGGTAGTTGTGCAGGGCGATGAGTTACTTTATGAGCGTTACTTTAATCAGTTCAATGAGCATGCGCAGCACCTTTGGTTTTCAATGAGTAAGTCATTAGCTAGTTCAGCCCTTGGTTTGTTGGTGGCTGAGGGTAAAGTGGATCTTGCAGCGTCACCGGCGAAATATATTCCAGAGCTTGTGGGCAGTGGTTTTGAGCGGGTGTCTGTTCAGCATGTGCTTGACATGGCGAGTTCAATAGATTTCAAAGAGACCTACACTGACTTTACCTCAGACTTTGCGGTGCACTATGCGCCAGCACTTAACTTGGGTTGGCTACCTGGTGCCGCCGATGTGCAACCAGAGAATGCAGATATTTATGGCGTACATGATTTTTTAGCCAAATTTATTAAGCCTGACAGCGGGCGTGAGCCGGGAGACAATTTCGATTACAACTCCAGCAATGCTGATGTAGTGGGATGGATTGTTGCTCGAGTGAGTGGTCAGTCGTTCCAAGACTATATCCAACAAAATATTTGGTCGAAATTGGGTGCAGAGCACGATGGCTATATTGCGGTAGATCGCGCCTACATGCCGGCAGTGACTGGGGGAATGAATAGTACCACCCGAGATGCAGCACGCTTTGGCATGATGATTCGTGATAGAGGTAGCTTTAGTGGTGAGCAGGTTATCCCCGCTAAATGGGTAGATGCGACCTTGGATATTACCGATAAGCTTCGGTCAAATATGAAAGCTAACCCAAATTACGGCAACGAACCATGGACGGCCTATCATAATATGTGGTGGGTTCTGGATGCAGCCCAGGGAGAGTACTGCGCTGTTGGTATTCATGGCCAAGTTATTTATATTAACCGTGCGGCAGATACTGTGATGGTATGGTTTTCAAGTCAGCCTGGAGCCGCGGCCCCTCGAGATGTAAACTTTAAATCAAAACTTAAAGCCGCAAGAATGTTGGCTGCACATTTAAAAGAGTAAAAATTCATGCGCATTAATTTCCCATGGTGTAGGGCCACTTTTTTACTAGTGATCGTCACCGGATCGGGCCAAGCCACTGCTTCTGAAAACATGGGTGGGTCAGGCTCTATATCTGCTCACGAAGCAGCTAATTTAATGCAGTTGCCTTTGAATTGTGCAGAAACTGAATACCCCAACAAGTTAAGCCAAACGCTGCGTGGCGATGACGATTTAGCATCGCCTAAGGTATTGCATCCGGCTTTTTATGGGTGCTTTGATTGGCATTCTGCGGTGCATGGTCATTGGTCTATGGTGCGCCTACTTAAGGCCTTTCCAGATATTGAGGGGGGTGACAAAGCTATAGCGATACTGCAACAGCATATTACCCCAGCCAATGTGGCTGCTGATCTTGCCTATTTTAAGCTCAACAGTTCGTGGGAACGGCCCTATGGATGGGCATGGTTGTTAAAGTTAATGACCGAGTTACACACTTGGGATGACCCAGTGGCTGTACCGTTGGCACTTGCGCTCAAACCTTTGGCCGAGCATTTGTCGGGTCAGTATGTGGCGCATTTACCCAAGTTGGTTTATCCCATTAGGGTAGGCGAGCACACTAACACGGCTTTTGGGCTAACCTTCGCCTGGGACTATGCCGTGATGTTTGAGGATGCCGACCTAAAAGCGGCGATAAAACAGCGAGCCCAAGACTTTTATCTTGAGGATAAGAACTGTCCCATTGGATGGGAACCCAGTGGCTATGATTTTTTGTCGCCCTGTCTAGAAGAGTTAGATTTGATGCGTAGGGTATTGCCAGAGAAGCAGTTTATGGTCTGGGTAAAAGACTTTTTACCGCAGTTATTGTCAGCAGATTTTGAGTTGGCGGTAGGCGAGGTATACGACCGCACCGATGGCAAATTAGTGCATTTGGATGGTCTTAATTTTAGCCGTGCTTGGGTGCTGGCGGCGCTCGCCCGTCAATACCCTCAGTTTGGCCATCTTATCGTTGTTGCTGATAAACACTTGGCTTATTCGTTGCCTAATTTAGTTGACGATAGCTATGAGGGCGGACATTGGTTAGGATCCTTTGCTATTAATGCGCTTTTGCCATAAGTCAGTCTAGTATTTGCGGAGTTAAATAATAAAAATATGAACTTTGTAACCTATGCAATACCCTTTTTTCTGCTGCTAATTTTAGTTGAACTGGCCTGGGGCTGGTTGAAGGGCAACAATACCTACCGCATTAATGACAGTCTAAACAGCCTTAGTTTAGGGATGCTGAGCACAGTGACCAAGTTTGTCTTTTTGAACATAGGTGTGTTGGTGTTTTCGCGCATTGAACAAACCTATGCGGTGTGGGCGTTTGATATGAACGATTATGCGCACTGGTTGCTAGCCATACTGTTGTATGACTTTCTCTATTATTGGTACCACCGAATTAGTCATGAGCGCCAACTCTTTTGGGGTTCTCATGTGGTACATCACCAGAGTGAGGACTACAACCTCAGTACAGCGCTACGTCAGACTAGTACCAGCTTCTTAACCACTTGGGTGTTTTTTATTCCGTGCTTTTTTCTAGGTATGCCCATTTACATGTACGTCAGCATTGCTACTGCCCATTTGGTTTATCAGTTTTGGGTGCATACCCAGCATATTCCAAAGTTGGGGGTTTTCGAATGGTTTATGGTTACCCCTTCAAATCATCGTGTGCACCATGCGCAAAATGCCGATTACATTGATAAGAACTATGGTGGTTTGTTAATTATTTGGGATCGACTTTTTGGCACGTTTAAAGAAGAAGATGAGTATCAGATACCGATTTACGGTATTCGTACGGCATTAAAAAGTTGGAATCCAGCGTGGGCCAATCTCCATGTGTTTGTAAACATGGCGCGAGATGCCTGGCATGCTGCGCGCTGGAGTGACAAGGTTAGAGTTTTATGGGCGCGCACAGGCTGGCGTCCGGCGGACGTTGCCGCACGTCATCCGGTTGACAAAGCTGACTTAAAAAACTTTCATAAATATGACCCTAAGCTCAGTAATAAGGCTAACGTTGGTATTGTTGGCCAGTATTTTTTGGTATCGTTTTTTCATCTTTGGGGTGCACAACAGGCAGCACATTTAAGTATTGAACTGCTGTGGACGATAGTCATTGCTCAGTCCTACACTCTGATTGTGATTGGCGCGCTTTTGGAGGGTAAACAGAGCGCTGGTATTCTGGAAAATACCCGGCTTATAGTGCTCTCTGCAATGCTGTACGTCGGCTTTTCAGCAGGATTTCTTGCCGGTGATTGGCTATATTATGGGGTCGCGTTATTATTGGTCAGTGCTGGGTTAATGCGCTGGTGCTTGAGCGTAGACTCGAGCATGACTAATGTTGTTGGGTCTGAGCCCATCTGAGTAACGACTAAGTAAATAAAATGGGACTTCACCTTGGCAAAAAGTAGTAAAAATTCTGAGCAATCTATTGTATCGCCAATGGCCGCGGCTCTGGTGAGTGTTGACGTGATAGCGGGGCAGTCTGTTGATAAAAATCACATTATTGCTGTTATCGAATCCATGAAAATGCAAACGGCAATTACAGCGTCAGTGGCTGGGCTTATCACTGATATTAACGTGAGTGCTGGGCAAACTATTCAAGAGGGGCAGCTGATATGCAAGATTGTCCAATCCAGCCAGTCTAGTGATGTTGTAGACACGCAGCAACCAATCAGTGACAGCGGCGAAAACGCGTTGGACCAACTCAACCAGCAACTAGCCTCCAGTCTTGACGGTGGGCGCAAAAAATCAGTTGATAAGCGACACGCTAAAGGCTATCGCACCGCCCGTGAAAACCTTCGCCAGCTCTGTGATGAGGGCTCCTTTGTTGAGTATGGACAACTTGCGGTTGCTGCTCAGCGTGATCGTATGAGTAGTGAAAAGTTAAAAGCTGAGACGGCTGCCGATGGCGTTATTACTGGGTTGGCGACTATTAATGCACAGCAATTTGGCGAGCAAGCCTCGCAGGTTGCCATTATTGTTAACGACTACACTGTTCTTGCCGGTACTCAAGGTTATTTTCACCACCGCAAAATTGACCGTATGTTGGAGCAAGCAAAACGCGGTTATTTGCCGGTGGTGATGTATACCGAAGGCGGCGGTGGACGACCTGGTGACACAGATGTAAAAATACAAATTGCCGGTTTGGATGTTCCAACCTTTGCCAGCTGGGCTAGTTTGAGCGGCCAAGTGCCTATGATTGCTGTTAACAATGGCTATTGCTTTGCCGGTAATGCGGCTTTATTTGGCTGTGCTGATATTCGTATTGCCACCAAAACAAGTTGGATTGGCATGGCTGGGCCAGCCATGATTGAAGGGGGTGGCTTAGGGTCATTTGCGCCCACCGAGATTGGCCCAATGGATGTCCAAGCTAAAAATGGTGTTGTGGATTTGGTGGCAGATGACGAGGCCCATGCTACAGCGCTGGCCCAGCAATGTTTGAGCTATTTTCAGGGTGGTAGCGAGACATGGCAGTGTGCCGATCAACTTGAACTAAGTAACATGATGCCGGCGGATAGGCGCTATGTTTACGATGTTCGGTCGGTTATTACACAGCTTGTGGACAGTGATAGTTTTCTGGAGTTGTCCCATGCTTACGGATGTGCAGTCATTACCGGCTTTGCGCGCATTGAAGGCAGAGCCGTGGGTGTTATTGCCAATGATTGCCGTTACCTTGGTGGTGCGGTTGATGCTGAAGCTGCTGAGAAAACCGCAAAGTTTATTACCCTGTGTGACAATTTTGATATTCCCATAGTGTCCCTGTGCGACAGCCCGGGCTTCATGGTAGGACCTGCCAGCGAAGAGCAAGCGGCGGTGCGACGCATGGCGCAGCTGTTTATAGCAGGGGCCAAATTAACAACGCCTTTAGTGACTATTTTCCTACGCAAGGGCTATGGGCTAGGTGCCATGGCAATGGCTGGCGGCAGCTTTCACAAGCCAATTTACAGTGCCTCATGGCCAAGCGGTGAGTTTGGCGGCATGGGTTTGGAAGGTGCTGTGCGCTTAGGCTACAAAAAAGAACTTGAAGCAGTTACCGAGGGTGAAGAGCGAGATGCCTTGTTTAACCAGTTAGTCGATAAGATGTATGAGCGCGGCAAAGCTACCGAAGCAGCCGCGCATTTAGAAATTGATGCGGTAATAGATCCTGCAGATACGCGCGCTGTTATTGTTAGAGCTTTTGAAAGCCGCGGGAACTAAATTAATCACCCATAAAACTGAGGGACTGTAATGAGCGATGCTAGCGGACAAAGTCTGGGCCTGAAAAATCCATTTGATAGTTGGAAATCGATCGTTATTAGTCTTTATATGACCTTGATTGGTTATGGTGTATTGGTTGGTATTCCGGTCATTAGCACCGCCTGGGTCACATTGCTGGGGTTTACAGAGGTGGAAGTGGGTCGTGTTGCCGGTGCCGACTTAGGGGGTTTGTCGCTAGGAGCCGTGGTGACGGCTATGTTAATTGGCAAGGTTAATAGGCGGCTACTAGTCCTTATTGGACTCTCACTGGCGGTGGTGGCTAATGGGCTGTGTATTAGCGTAGTGGATTATGATCAGGTACTTTGGTTGAGATTATTGTCAGGTATAGGGAGTGGTATTTACACAGCAGTGGCGGTTTCTTCGTTGGGTGCTAGCTCAAAACCGGCGCGCGCTTATAACGCCATGTTGTTTGCCTTTGCGTTTTCACAAGCGCTGGAAATGCATTTTTTACCATTGCTGTCTATGGCTGGCATTTATACTACGTTCATTGTTTGCTTTTTACTGACTATCCCGTTTATTAGTTGGATTCCAGCGCATGCGCCAACTGAGGTTGCCGAAGCGGTTGCTGTTGATTCCTTAGCTGCTGAGTCTGTTCCTAAGTTTGTCCCATGGCTATGTTTGGCCGCGATGGTGATTACTTATATTAATATTGGTGCTTATTGGACCTATATCGAGTTGGCGGCCGCCTCTGATCAAGCTGATCCAGAGTGGGTGGGCCAAGTCTTAACTTGGTCATCATTTTGTAGTCTTATTGGCTGTTTGTTCGCCACAATACTGAGTAGTCGTTACGGACTGCTCAGGCCACTTTTAGTAACCCTGGTTACCATGGCAGTTATTGTTGGCATGTTGGCTAACGGTATTACCGATAAAAATATCTTAATCAGTGTTTTATCATTCAACTTCTTGTGGATTTTCATTGATGTCTACCAGATGTCCACCATCGCTAATGTCGACAAAACCGGAAGGTTTGCCGCCTTAATGCCTGGGGCTCAAGGTCTTGGGCAGATCATTGGGCCAAATTTAGCGGCCTCCATTTTGGGTTTGAATTTGGGTTACTCTGGTGTGTTTATTATGTGCGCAGGCGCGGCCATTGTGGCAATGCTGCTGTATGCCTTTATGTACCTTCGCTTTCGACGAACAATTCCTGCATTCGCTTATGCAACCTAGTGCTGTTTATCAGAGACTAATGTAACTTCTGATTATGTCTTGACGTTACATAAACGCAGACTACTTATTCCCCAAGGAGAGTCGTAATGTTTCGAATCGCGCTTTTGATACTCTGCTGCCTGTTTCAATTGTCCTGTGTGCCCATTGGGCAGCAGATTAATGCAACTCTATCCACTGATGCCAGCACGATACTGGAGTCACCTAAAGCGGAGGTTGAGCAGGGACGATTGTCGGGGCTCTGGCAAAAGACGGATGAAGATCTGCTTGCGGTGTTCCGAGGTGTACCGTTTGCAGCGCCACCTCTAGGTCGATTGCGCTGGGCTGCGCCGGCCTCTCCATTACCTTGGTCTAATGAGAAGGATGCAACTGAGTTTGGTGCGCAATGCATGCAAAGTTCGTCGCTGTCATTGTTTACAGAATCTCTTGTTCGAGGGCAGGGGTTACCTGAATCAGAGGCACAAGCGGTAATCAGTGCGCTGGCAAGCAGAACACCACCGCCAATGAGCGAAGACTGCTTATTTTTAAATCTGACTACATCAAATATGGTACCCGCAAAAAATCTGCCGGTAATGGTTTGGTTCCATGGTGGGAGCCATCAAACGGGAACCGCATCATCGCCAACCTACCAATCTACTAAGCTACCACAGCAAGGTATTGTGCTGGTGACTGCTAACTATCGGTTAGGTCCTTTTGGCTATCTTGCCCACCCCGCGTTATCGGCAAATGATCCCAATGGGGTGTCCAGCAATTATGGTATCTTGGATCAGATTGCTGCCTTGAGATGGATTCAAGATAACATCGCGGCTTTTGGGGGCGATCCTAATAATGTCACCATCTTTGGCGAAAGCGCAGGCGCGCAGGCGGTATCCGAATTAATGGCTTCACCGCTTGCAGATGGGCTGTATCACAAAGCTATCATGCAATCGGGCGTTTACTCTTGGCATCCCATTGGCCTTAAGCGAGGCTTTCGGGGAATACCCTCAGCAGAAGTGATTGGTCAGAGTTTTTTTGCGCTCAATGGGCTTGCCACAATGACTGCCAGCGCAGCAGAGTTAAGAGCTATTTCAAGTGATGCTATTTTGAATGCGGCTATTTCAGATCGCCGTTTCTTAGGGGCTTTCTTACCCGTAGCTGATGGTTACGTCCAACCGGACCGAGTGCTTAATTTAATTCTTGATGAAAAGACTGCCCCAGTACCAATACTGCTTGGCTATAACGCTGATGAAGGGTCACTTTTTTATCAGTGGTACCAAAGAGCAACGCGCATGAATCATGAATTCCCGAATGAATTGCCTGCTCGGTTAGCGCGCTTCCGTGAGGTGTTTAGCGATGATGCTGAGATGCTGATACAGGCCTATGGGTTAGATGAGCCAGAGCGCTATAAGTATGGCGAAGCTGATATGCTGGGTGATGATTCTTACGGGGTGCATACTCGGTTGCTGGCCGATGCGCATGCTATGCGAGAGCTACCAGTCTATGTTTATCAGTTCCGACGAACCCCACCTAGAGTTGGGCAAACCGCGGGCGCACATCATGCGGCCGAAATCCCCTTTGTTTTTGACACTCACTACCTACCGCTTAACCCGACAGGCAAGCGGCTAACGGACACTATGGTGGCTTACTGGACAAATTTTGCAAAGTACGGCGATCCTAATAGCGATGCTATTCCTGAATGGCCGGCTTATGATATAAAGACAAAACGTTGGATGATTCTTGATAATGAAATCAGTGTTGAAGCTAATGTGCGGAAAGAAAAACTCGATGCAATTGAGAATACCTATTTAGGTATTATGGGTCGCTCCAAGCAGTAAGCTGTATTTACCGTTGCGTTGTAGGCTCTTAGAAGCCATCAAGCATTGGGGTTTCTATGGTAATCCTTGAGTTTAAGCTATTTGAGTCCTCAGAGGTTTAAGGCAAGCAGTGAAGTTAAGTCGTCTCTGGAATGCGTTAATCCAAGCCTGTAGGAGGCTCAGAATTACCGTATACTGACTGTCTTATTTATCGCTAGTCGTTCTATAATCGAGCAATATTATGATCAACAATGATGTTCTGCGCCGCCTTCGCTATATCTTTGACCTCAGTGATCAACGCATGATCGCTGTTTTTGCGGGCGCTGGGTGGGACGCAACCAGGGGCGAAATAAGTGACTGGCTGAAAAAAGATAATGACCCTGCTTTTCAAGAGTGCGCCGATATAGAACTTGCCGCATTTCTCAACGGTCTTATCAACGACAAGCGAGGAAAACGCGAAGGCCCGCAAGCGAAGCCAGAAGCGAGACTGAGCAATAACCTTATTATTATGAAGTTGAAAATCGCGCTCAATATGAAAGCTGATGATGTGCTTGAAATAATGCGTTTGGCCAACTTTAGTCTTAGCAAGCATGAACTGAGCGCATTCTTTCGCAAGACTGACCATAAGCATTATCGACAATGTCAGGATCAGGTACTACGCTATTTTCTTCAAGGTTTGCAAATACACCATCGCCAGACAAGTCAAGACTAAGGATCGCACTTTTAGGTGTTGTGGGCTGACGATAAATCGAAGTATGGGTGATTTTTTTGGTGTGGACGCTTACTATTTTGGACGGAACTTGTAATCTGCGAAGAGAGTCGTGTAACCCTCTTCGCAGATTGATATAGATTATCGCTTACTGCGCAACCATAGTAGTTGCTGTGATATCGTCGATATTTATATTACATGCTTCAAGCGATGTAGCCTGCAAAGCTTTCCATTTTTCATCACTTGCCTGCCATGCTATTGCTTTCTCCATTGACGATACAGAGAGATGAAGGTCAACCGCCCCCATGACCCCTTCCCTAATCATTACAGGTGACGAAGAATAGGCAATCGGCGAAGCTTCAGCTTCATAAGCAATCAATGTTTTAAGTGTGGCTAGTCCTGCTCCCATATTGCTGCAGGGCACTTCGTACATTACGATGACTTGGCCCTCAGAAGCGACTGGAGATGGTGTTTGTAGTTCTTTATGGTGGTCAGCAAAGGAGATGCTAGAAACCATTAGGCCGGTAAGTAAAGCTAAGTGTCGATTTATCATCGTGATCAGTCCTCTTTTGTTTTTATTGGTTTTTACTTCAATGATTCTACGCTATTACAATCTAAATAAACATTTAATAGCAGGGATCGTCCCTGCCAGTTATCGCTAGTTTGTTTTTCAAAAAGTGTGATTGATTATTCAATAATAGAAGAAGGTTGCCCGACGCTAAAAGTACACCCGGATACGATTGAAACAATACATCTGGGTATTATTATTCATGACCCTAAAATTTAAGCATTGTCCCTAAAGAAATTTGCCCGTGAGGTTGAGCAAAAAACTTACTCGTTTTACGGTTGTAGGCCAACGGATCCATACCTAACAAATTATGGCTTGAGGCCTCACCCCTAAGATAGATCTTAAATCGGTCATTGGGTTCGAACCATAATGCTAGATTCAAAACTGTATTGTTCTTGTAGTTAACTTCATTTTCTCCGTATTCATAATCCTTACGATTAACATGGTAATGTTTAATGGCTAAGGTTGTGGAAATGGATGGCAGTAACTGAATTTTACTGCCGAATTCTATAATAATGGCTTGTTCTGTCCACGGGGTTTTTTGTGGAAGCTGAGACGAAAGACTGTTGATAGTATCCCCAAGCCGTTTTCCTTTGAACGAAGCATTTAGTAAAAAAGAGTCCTCGATCTCCAGTATTTTTGCTTGATACGTTAAATCTGTTTTTGAGCTTTGGAAATCAAGTTTTTGATAAAAGGGTAAAGACTTAAAAAGTTGTCCTCTAAACTCAAGACCTATTCTATAAACCTGAGCACGACCATCGATGATCATCGCTGGATAATAGTTCTTCTCACGATTATTGATAAAAGCGGTACCATCGAAAAGGCTCACATCTGCGGTATCGCAGGTACCGCCAAGCACAATACCTGCGTGCGAGTAGCAGTCAATTTCAAGCGTATCCTGCTTAGAGGATGACCCTGCGATATTGATAAAGAAAGGGAGGTCAGCAAAGTATCCGACCATATAATTGGCCGATAAATGATGAGTTTGGCTTTGGGCTTCTGTCTTTAGTGGCTCGACGACCCGGGACACCTCCGCGGTGGCGTTTTTATACTCATAACCAACCTGTAGTCTGTCAGTGACCGGCACTATTAGGCTTACTTGAGTGGAGGTTGAGTTTTCGGGAGTAGAGCTACTATTCACCTTTGACGCGAAGTCTAAAAAATCTAATGAAATATCAAAATATGAATATTCTGCGGCCACAATGACAGCATCATTAGGTTCCATTAATTGGGTATTAAGAAACTCTAAGTCAGCATGAGCGTGCAAGCTGTTAGCCATTAGCCAGAGGCAGAGCCAGTGAGGTTTTGCGAATCGACATACAAAATCTTTGAACATTTAACACGCCACTCCAACAGATAGTTGATCCCAAATCTTTGTTTATTATAGCGCGATATCGTTTTGTTGTCGTCGATCCGATGTTCAGTTAGCGTAGGTGCTAGTTAGAATAGCGTTGGATATGGCGTTCTGTGGGAGGAAAAGTGTATTGGCAGTGGCGGTCATCTACCCTAGCAGAAAAGACCACTGTTTTAAGTAAGGGGTATATCTAGAGATATGAAATGGTGCCCAGGAGAGGACTTGAACCTCCACACCCTTGCGAGTACTAGCACCTGAAGCTAGCGCGTCTACCAATTTCGCCACCTGGGCTTTTTCTTAAAACTTCTAGAAGCATTCTAATCGACCCGAACACATTATGCTCGCAGGTGACTTGCTTTCCGTATCCTGAAACTACCTATCTTGCTTTCCGTATCCTGAAACTACCTATATGGAGTGTTACTTGCTATACAACGTGTTACCGCGGTATTTCGCGGCGCGCACTATAGTAATCGACCGCAGTATTGTCAATTGAAACAAAAATCATTGAAAAGTGTGAACTGGTCTTGGTCACAGTAATGATTTTTAGTCGATAGTTAAGTGGTTGGTGCCATAAAAGCTAATAAATCGTTAAAGCGTTTTATCAGCACACACTCTAAACGTTGTGGCATGAGCAAACTTGATTTATAAATCTTAAAAGGACTTTACGATGAAAATTCAAACTAAATTATTTATTTTATTACTTACAGGGCTACTTACCGTAGTTGGCAATCTCGCTTTGGCGGATGAAGCGATAGATACATCTTTATCTAAAGCTATGCTACTGGAGCCATTGGCCGTTAATATTAACACTGCGAGTGCCGAGGAGATGGCTGAGTCGTTAAAGGGTATTGGTATTAAAACGGCTGAGGCGATTGTTACCTTCCGGAATGATGAGGGTCTTTTTACTAGCCCTGAAGCTATCATGGCGGTAAAAGGCATTGGTGACTTCACCTTTGAGGTTAACAAGGACATTATAATGGTTGAGTAATTGGGTTAGTTGAGCATACTTTAACGGTCGCTATAGCGGCCGTTTTTTATATCAGCGCCATTCCGGTTACACTACACAACTGAAAACCAAAAGGTATTATTATCAGCATGAGTGCAGAGGCAGTTACCACCCTTTTTATTATCGCTGTTTTCTTTGTTGCTGTACTTAGTGGCAGATTAGCTGTGGATATAGCGCTGGCCGTTGCTATGGTCGCGTTGTTGGTGAGTGGCGTACTTTCACCCTTTGAGGCTCTGCAGGGGTTCGCTAATCCGGCGATCTTTATTATTGCTTGTTTCTATATTGTCTCGGCGGCCATCAAAGAGAGCGGGGCGCTGCATTGGTGGGTGATGAAGTGGCTTGGCGGCAGCAGTTCGGTGAGTCGGGCAATGCCACGTATTATGTTGCCTGTGGCTTTTATCAGTTCAATTATAAGTAATACGCCCGTGGTGGCAATTTTTATTCCCATGCTACAAGACTGGGCGCGGCGCCATAACCTGTCCATATCAAAATTACTTATTCCACTCAGTTTCGCCTCAATTTTGGGGGGTGTTTGCACATTGATTGGCACCAGTACCAATATTTTAGTGGTGGGGCTTTTAGAGGGCACTACTGAGGCTAATGTTCTTACATTATTTAGCCCAGCGGTTATTGGTGTTCCTTTGGTAGGTCTGGGCGTTATTTATTTTATGCTCATAGGACATCGTTTATTGCCTTCGAGGTTAGATGAGGGCTCTGAACCGCCGATAACGGATATTCGAGAATATGCGGTGAGCATGCGCGTAGATGCAGGCGGAGTAATGTCAGGAAAGACAATTGCTGACGCCGGGCTGCGGCATTTGCAATACAGCTTTTTGGCCGAAATACAATCTGAAGGGCGCACCATTTCAGCGGTTGGTCCTGAGGAAGTATTGAAAGGCAACGATGTTCTAGTATTTGTTGGTCAACCAGAGGCCGTGTCTGAATTGCGTCAATTACCTGGGCTGCAAACTGCTGAGAAAGAGCTGTTAAAACTAGAGGTTCCCAACAATTCTAGGGCACTAGTAGAAGCTATTGTAGCGCCAGTATCAAACATGGTGGGTAAGACCGTAAAAGCCTCCAGTTTTCGTACCCGTTTTGATTGCGTCATTTTGTCGGTGTCACGTAATGGCCAGCGAATTAATCAAAAAGTCGGCAGTATCACTTTGCGCGCTGGCGACACACTATTAATTGAGGCTGCTCGTGGTTTTGTTCGGCGCTATCGCTATAGCCGTGACTTTTTACTGCTCAGTCGTTTAGATGATCTGAGCATTCCTGATACTGACAAGGCGCCAGTAACACTAGGTCTGTTGGGTCTGTTTTTAATGGCGGTAGTATCGGGGTTGATGCCGCTAATGTCCGCGGCAATGCTGTTAGTGGTGGCACTGGGTGCGTGCGGATGTATTTCATTAGATTTTGCTCAGCGCAGCGTGGACGCGCGCGTGCTGCTGGCTATTGGCGCATCGCTGTCAATTGGCTTGGCATTACAAAAAACGGGTTTAGCGGAGATCGCAGCCCATGGTTTGATGTCTGTTGGAGGTGTGAATCCCTACTTAAATTTATTATTACTGTATATCGCTACGGTGCTCGCAACCGAGTTGATTACTAATAATGCAGCTGCAGTTTTAATGTTTCCTATCGCGCAAGTTATTAGTACTGAACTTAGCGCCAGTTTACTTCCGTTTGCGCTAGCCATAATGTTTGGCGCCTCAGCAAGCTTTTTGAGTCCAGTGGGGTATCAGACCAATTTAATGGTTCAAGGTCCGGGTGGTTACCGTTTTGGCGACTACTTTAAGGTCGGTATTGGCCTTAGCCTTTTGGTCGGCATAACGGTTATTTTTGTTGTACCGATGGTTTGGCCATTTTATTGATTTTTGAATACATGCGGACAAACAAACGTTAGACTGCGGCCCTTTAAAATCTCATGCAGCTAAACGTGTGTACTCGAAAGAAAAGGATGATAAAAAAGTATATGGAAAAATTAACCTGTTTTAAGGCTTATGATATTCGCGGTCAGCTGGGTACACAGCTTGATGAGTCTATTGCCTACCGCATTGGTCGTGCCTATGCGGAATTTTTAAAGCCTAAAAATGTTGTTTTAGGCGGTGATATAAGATTGACCAGTGAGTCCCTGAAAATGGCGCTCAGCGAAGGTATACGCGATGCAGGTAGCGACGTCATAGACATTGGTATGGTGGGCACAGAACAAGTTTATTTTGCGACATCGCATTTGCAAACCGGTGGTGGCATCGAGGTCACGGCCAGTCATAACCCAATTGACTACAACGGTATGAAGCCAATCCGAGAGGGGTCTCGACCTGTAAGTTCAGATACCGGATTGCTTGATATTAAAGCACTTGCTGAGGCGAATAATTTTCCGGCAGTAGCGGCGGGTAATCGGGGTGCGTATAAAACACTGTCTATTCTCGATGATTATATTGACCATCTTTGCGGCTACCTAGACCTGCCTTCCATCAAACCCATTAAGTTGGTCATGAACGCTGGTAATGGTGCAGCCGGTCCGGTTGTTGATGCCATAGAGTCACGGTTTGCGAGTCTTAACCTGCCTATTGAGTTAGTCACAGTCAATAATGAGCCTGACGGCACTTTTCCTAATGGTATTCCCAATCCCATATTGCATGAGAACAGAGCCTCAACCATTGATGCTGTTATAGAACATGGCGCAGACATGGGTATAGCGTGGGATGGCGATTTTGATCGTTGCTTTTTAGTCGATGAGAAGGGCAACTTTATTGAGGGGTACTACATTGTCGGGCTTCTTGCAGAGGCATTTCTAGCCAAAAACCCCGGCGCAAAAATTGTCCATGATCCCCGCTTAACTTGGAATACCGTGGATGTGGTTTCCAAAAACGGTGGCCATGCGGTTCAATCAAAAACCGGGCATGCCTTTATTAAAGAGCGAATGCGTCTCGAAGATGCCGTTTATGGTGGCGAGATGAGTGCACACCACTATTTCCGAGATTTCTTTTATTGTGACAGCGGTATGATTCCTTGGCTGCTGGTGATGGAATTAATTAGTACCAGTGGCAAGTCTCTTTCTGAGCTTGTTGGTGCCATGATGTTGGCTTACCCTTCGCCAGGAGAAATTAATCGGTCTATTGA
>ENA-OSJC01001665-OSJC01001665.1-marine-metagenome-genome-assembly--contig:-NODE-1665-length-17831-cov-5.834854_pt1 | contig 17831 bp, 14 predicted proteins | sample MGYA00237885_ERZ534234 | MGnify/ENA primary metagenome ERZ534234 (study PRJEB26413, sample SAMN06343907) | marine metagenome | isolation source: coastal waters | place: Atlantic Ocean: West Antarctic... | reverse complement strand
AAAAATTTTTTTTAAAAAATAAAAAAAAAAAAAATTCTTTAAATTTTTTTTTTTTTTTTAATTTTAAAAAAAAAAAAAATCTTCTTGACAGTATCGATATTATTAAAAAAACAAAAAACTCAAATATAAAATTCAACATTTACGGTAAAATTATAGATAATTCTTATTTTAAAAAGATTATCTATCAAATTAAAAACCATCCAAATATTAAATATAGAGGTTATATAGATAATGATTTAGATTTGAATAAAATTTTTCTTAAACATCATTTTCTAGTTCATCACTCGCTAGGAGAAAATTATGGCCACATTTTAGTTGAATCTATGTCCTATGGCATACCATTCATTTCCAATACTTCTCATCCATTTGCTGAAGTAGATAATAATTTTGATGGATTTATATTGCCAAACGGTTTGATTTCTCAACAAGTTGATTTTATAAATCAACTCTTCGTCTTAAATAATAAAAATTATCAATCTTATAGAAAAAAATTTTATAATTTTTTTTTAAATGAAATTATTTTTAAAGAAAAAAAAAGATTACAAATGTATTATGATTTCTTTGCAATGGTTGATAAATATAAGTTTAAAACTAGGTAAGATAATAATAAAATAAATAATGCTGTAATAGATAAATATTTTCTATTCTCTTTATTTTGCACTTCATCTGCAAAGTATTTTTTAAAGATAATATTTGCTTTTTGAAATTCTCTGATTTTTTCAAAATCTTTCGTTATCGACCCAATTATATTAATAAGTTGATTAATTTCTTTATTAATTTTTATCACTTCGTTTTTGTTTTTAGCGTTTATGAGTTTCGTATCCTCAACGTTTATGAGTTTCATATCCTCAACGTTTATGAGTTTCGTATCCTCAACGTTTATGAGTTTCGTATCCTCAACGTTTATGAGTTTCATATCCTCAACGTTTATGAGTTTCTTATCCTCAACGTCTATGAGTTTCTTGTCCTCAACATCTCCTGCCTTGATATCTTGTATTCTTTTTGATTTTATAAAACTATAAATTGGTAAATTTAAAATTTTTTCTACTTGTAACTGAGAAAGTAAATTCAAGTTATTTTTTTTATTTTCAGTGTTTGTTTTTAATCTTAAAAATTTACTATTTTCCCATTTTTTAGTCAATAATGATTCTTTAACACTTTTTATTGTTTGTGATGAATTAATAATTTTTATAATTTCATTTTTATTTTCTATCACAAATTTATTAATTGGTATTGATGATGTAATTAATTTTATTTCTTTATCTTTATCTATTCTATTATTTATTTCTATTTTTGCATTTTCAATAATTGAATTTTTTTTTTCATTAAGTATTTTTTTCTTTATTTCTATTTTTGCATTTTCAATAATTGAATTTTTTTTTTCATTAAGTATTCTTTTCTTTAATAAATTTTCATTTAATAATTTTTCTTTTTTTGCTAAATTTTCACTCAAAGTCTGGTCAATCAAGATATTTTTTAATTTATAAGAAATTTTTATATTATCAGGGGGAAATTTAATTTCTAAATCTCTTTTAATTTCAGTTTTTTTTATTTTTATAAAATAAGTTTCAAGATCAAGTTTCCAATTTTTTATGAATTTTTCATTTTCTTTGTTGTCTAGGTAAAATAAAGTATAAATTCTTGAGTCTTTATTGTTAGTATTGTTTTTTTTCAAATAAACTTTTTTAGATTGATATTTCTGAAAAATTGGTTGACTTATTTTATTAAACACGACACTTGAAAAATTACCTGTCATTACCAAGTCAAATGTTTTAATTTTTATATAACTATTTTTATAATAATTAAAAATTTGATATAGAGAAAAAACAAAAGATATTAATATTAATAGTGAGATTTTAAAAAATTGTTTAAAATTAGCTATGAAAATATTAATTAAGTTCATTTTTTTTAAATAATATTATTATTAGTGTCACTATAAAAAAATTTGTTCCATAATCTATATAACTGCCAAGTTTAATTGTTTTACAAATTAGGAAAGATAATACTGGGATTATAATAATTATTTGTTCTTTTGAGCATGTTTTTAATTTTTGTAACAACTTGTATAATATTACGATTACTATAAGTATAAAAATTAATCCAAATTCTAAAATCATTCTTAAAAACAAACTATGACCAGTAGTATCTGAAAAATAGTATCTTTTATAAACATTCACTTCATCATAAGGTTTAAAATTAAAATTTACAAAAATTTCATTAAATCGGTGAAAAATCTCCTCGTTTCCCCCAAGTCCCGTACCAAATGGATTCTGAATTAAAGAAAAAATTATAATTCTTAAAGTTGAAATTATAGAATGAAGAGAAAGTTGATTTACATGATACATTTCAGGATTGAATACGAGATTATACAAAATATCATAAAACCCTGATAATTGATTGATGGTATTATGATTAATTGTAAAATGTTGTGTATTAGTCTTTAAAAATAGGCCCAGTGTGCCGGAATTATGATTTAAAGCAGCATATGCAGAAAAAAAGCCAAACAAAATTAATGTCATCAAAAATGGTATCAAAAGTTTAAAAGAAAAACTTTGCTTTATATTAATAAATTTCCAGAGGCAAAAAATAAATATGGAAAATATAAAAGCAATAATAACCGTTAATGAGAAGGTAAATGATATTGAGATTACTAAAATGAGTAATTTAATATTCAGTTTTTTATACTCAATGATATTTTTAATTAAAATAGGAAGTATTAGCATTCCTAAATGAGAGGGTTCTTTGATTATTGAGTTCATCCGCCATAATTCTTTTTGAAAATACTGTATATCAAAAATGTTCAAAAAAATTTGAATCAAACCAATTACACATATTAAAATTATTAATTTTTCATAAACATCAAAAATCTTATTAAATTTATATTTTGTTAAAATAAAATATGTGGATGTATAAATAATAATTATTGGTATTATTTGCTTTATAAGTCCAAATAAAGAAAGTTCATTTATAATTTTGATAAAAATCTGAAAAAGTAAAATACTTAAAATCAGATATATAAATTTCTTAGTAATTTTTTTATCCCATTTTATAAAAAAAATAAAATACATGAGAAAGAAAGACCATAAAAATATATCTATATTTATCTTAAGAAAATTAAGATTAAGTAAATTATGAGTAAAAAAGGTTAAAACAAAAAAGTTTATAGTGACGAGGTCAGTTTTGTTATAGTTTTTTATCATTTCATAAACTGAGTTATTTTAGAAATATTTTTTACAAATAAAGCAAATATAGGAAAATTTATTTTATTTTCTTTCAATATATAATAGTCTTGCTTTGTTTTAATCAAAATATTTTTAAATGATTTATTGCTATCACCTCCATACCTCATTTTTACTAAATATTTATTTAAATAAAAAAATTTTAATTTTTTCTTAAAAAGTCTAATAATAAAATCATAATCTCCTGAAATCGAAAATTTTTGTTTATATAGATTTTTTAAAAGAATTTTTTTTTTGACAAATAAGGTTGTATGTGGGGGCATCCAACCAAAATTTAACATTGATTTGTAATATTTTTTACTAATCCATTTTCTTATTATTTTTGAAATATTATTTTCATTTATATAAATCATATCACCATAAAGAACATCAACATCTTCTTTGATCAAAATCTTTGAAATATTTGATAAAGTGTTATAATTAAAAAAAATATCATCTGCATGAAGTAACGCAATATATTTTCCTTTAGCCATCTTTATGCCCTTGTTTATTGCTCCAAATTTATTTCCTGAAGCATTATCATAACAAATTTTTTTTTTATTTTTTTTTAAAAAATTTAGTGTTCCATCAGTTGAGTTAGTATAAACAACTATATGCTCTATATTTTGGTATGTTTGGTTTTTTATTGACTTGATGCAATCTTTAAGATGAGGCATTCCATTTTTAACAACTGTAATAATAGAAATTTTAATTAACATTGTTATATTTACTAGAATTTAAAGTTAAGATATATTGATAGTATTCAAATTTTATTTAGTCATATTTATACATTAAAATTTTAAAAATTGTAAAAACATATATAAGATAGCATATGTCAATAATCCTAGGTGTAAACGCTTATCATGCTGATTCTTCAATTTCGATAATTAAAAACAATAATTTGATTTTTTCCATTGAAGAAGAAAAAATAAATAGAAAAAAGCATTGGGCTGGATTTCCGGTTGAAGCTATCAATTTTGGATTAAATTCAAATAATATAGATGCTTCAGAAATAACAGATGTTGCTGTTAATTTTAATCCATATTCAAATATTTATCAAAAATCTACGTATTTTTTATTAAATTATATTTTTGGGAAAAAGAAAAAAGAGATTTTTAAAAGAACAAAAAGTAGATTGAATTTTAAAAATAAATTTTCTTTTATTAAAAATAAGAACTTCAAACTGCATTATGTAGATCACCATATTTCCCACATTGCTTCTGCATTCTATCCATCATCTTTTGACGAAGCTACTGGATTATCAATTGATGGCTTTGGAGATTTTACAAGTTTAGCAATTTCTCAGTGTGATAGAAATGGTATTAGAATTAAAAAAAAAATTTATTTTCCACATTCTCTTGGTTTATTTTATGAGGCTGTCACACAATATCTTAACTTTAATAATTATGGGGATGAATATAAAGTAATGGGACTTTCTTCATATGGTAAACCAATTTTTTTTGAAAAACTTTTAGAAAACTTATTTATAAAAGATGAATTATTTAAATTAAATTTAAATTTTTTTAACCATACTAGAAATGATTATGAATATGATTATAGATCTGAGGTTAAAAAAGAAAAAATTTTTTCAGATAAAATCGACATATTATTTGCTAAATATAAAAATGAAAAGTCAGATTCGTTTAAAGCTGATTTTGCAGCTTCTGCACAAAAAGTTTTTGAATTTTTTTTTACAAGAATTTTATCTTATATTAAACAAAACTTTAATAGTAATAATTTAGTATATGCTGGAGGTTGTGCATTAAACTCCAAAGCAAATAGAATTCTTTTTGAAAAAAATTTATTTAAAAATATTTTTATTCCTTATGCGCCAGGTGATGGTGGGGGATCTATCGGAGCTGCGGGATATATTCATCAAAAAAAATATAAGGAAAAACTATTAAATACAAAATCACCTTTTATGGGTTCAATGTTTAGTAATGACCAAGTGCTGACGAGTATTAATAAACTTGCAAAAAAATATAAAACCATATTTTATAATACAAAGAATGAAGAGTTTTATAAAATGGTAGCTAGGCTATTAAAGGAAAAAAAAGTTGTTGGCTGGTTTCATCAAAGAATTGAATTTGGTGCGAGAGCACTTGGTAATAGATCTATAATTGCCGATCCATCAAATCCAGATGTAAAGAATCTTATTAATTTAAAAATAAAAAGAAGAGAAAGTTTCAGACCATTTGCACCAAGCATTATTTTCGAAGATAAAAAAGATTGGTTTAATAATGAAATAGAAAATCCTTATATGTCCTTTATTGAAAAAATTAAAAAAGAAAAAAAACACCTTGTCCCAGGTGTAGTTCATGTTGATGATACATGCAGACTACAAACAGTCTGTAAAAATGATAATGAAAATTATTACAGCTTATTAAAAGCATTCAAAGATATCTCTGGTATTCCAATCTTATTGAACACTTCATTTAATGAAAATGAACCAATAGTTAATAATCCTGATGAAGCTATTAAATGTTTTTTAAGAACAGATATGGATGTTTTGGTACTAGAAAATTATATCATAAAAAAATAAATGATTTCTATTTTAAAATTAAAGTCTGGTAATATTTCCTCTGTTGCAAATATGCTAAAGCATCTTGGTCATGAAGTTGAAATAATCCACAGTAAGTCACAATTACATAAAGTAAAAAAAATTATTTTACCTGGAATTGGCAGTTTTGAGGAAACAATGAATTATCTTAAAGAAAACGATTTAATAGATTCTCTACAAAATTTAATATTAAAAGACGAAATTCCGACTTTGGGAATATGCATGGGAATGCAAATTTTATTAAGTTCATCTGAAGAGGGAAATTTTTGTAGTGGTCTTTCAATCTTTTCTGAAAAGTTAAAAAAATTTGATAAAAATCATTCCAAAGTTCCACATGTTGGATGGAATCATTTAAATATAATTAACTCAAAAGAAATGTTTCTAGCTGAAAAAAATTATTTTTACTTTTCACACTCGTTTTATCTTGAAGATATCGATACTGAAAATACAGTTGGTATTTCCAAAAATGGAAAAAAATTCATTTCTGCAATTAAAAAAAAAAATGTGATTGGAGTTCAATTTCATCCTGAAAAAAGTCACCGATACGGGTTTCATTTTTTAGATTATTTTGCGAGAAATTTTTATGTTTAATTTTAGAGTAATTCCAATTTTAACTATTGAAAATGGTAAACTCATAAAAACATTTAATTTTGATAAGAAGAGTTATGTTGGTGATCCTATTAATACAGTTAAAATTTTTAATAATAAATTTGTAGATGAATTAATAATTTTAGACCTTTCAAAAACACCCCTAAAACTAAATCCAGATTTTGAATTTATCGAATCTATATGTTCGGAATGCTTTTCACCAATAACTTATGGAGGTGGTGTGAGTAAAATTGAACACTGTTATAAGTTATTTGAATTAGGTGTAGAAAAAATTGTGTTCAATAATATTTTATTTAATGATTTTAATTTTCTGACTGATTTTGTAAAAATTTTTGGATCACAAAGCATGGTTATTTCAATTAATACTATTTATAAAAATGATGGATACCACATTTATAATTATGAAAAAAAAGAAGTAACAAATCAAAGATTAAATAAATATTTTAAAGAAGTTTTAAAAATTAACCCAGGGGAAATTTTACTTCAATCGGTAGATAGAGATGGCTCTAATAAAGGTCTAGATTTTGAAATATTAAATGAAATACAAAATTCATCAAATATTCCGATAATTCTAGCAGGTGGTTTAAAAAGTTACCAAGAGATTTTAGATGCAAAAAAAAAGCAATTAGATGCAGTTGCTGCATCTTACTTTTTTACTATGCATGGGAAATTTAATTCAATTTTGATATCATATTTAAATAGCAAACAGATCCAAGAAGTTCGTGAATAAAAAAAAAATACTACTTATAACCGAAGGACAAATTATTGGAGATCCTAGGATTGAAAGAATGTATAGATATTTACTTAATAAAAAAATAATTTTACACACTGCATCGAGTGTTCTTGAGCTAAAAAAAAACCATTTTTTATTATCTCCTGACAATAATTATTCTTTAAGAAAAATGATTAAAAAAAATTTTTTTAGTTTTATAATCATAATACTGAAAACTATTTTTAGAGATTTAAAAACTTATTGCCAAGTACATTATGAGTCGGTAAAAAATTTGAATCTAAATCAATATGATTATATTTTTGTTTTTGATCTTAAAATCTTATATTCTGTATCCAACAATGTTCAAAAAAAAAAAATTATTTGGGATGCTAGAGAATATTACCCTGAGCAATTTAATCAAAAATTTTTATGGAATTTTTTAAATAATAAAATTATCATAAAATTAATATCTAAAAGTTTAAACAAAGTTTTAATTGCTTTTACTGTTTCAGAAGGTTTACGTGACAAGTATCAAAAAACGTTTAACAAAAAATTTTTAATATTTTATAGTGTTGCTAATTTTTTTAAATTAAAACCAAAGTTTCCTAAAAAGATAATTTCAATTGTACATCATGGAGTTTGCTCTGAAACAAGAAAAATTGAAAATTATTTTGAGTTAGGAAAAAAATTAGGAAGTGGATATAAGGTATATTTAATGTTGAAAATAGTTAATCAACATTATTATGAAAATTTAATAAAATTGTATAAAAATGTGAAAAATGTAAAATTTTTAAGTCCAGCTAAAATGCATGATATACCAAAAAAAATTAATAAATTTGATATTGGCATAATGCTTGGTTTGAAAAAAAGTTTTAATCATATATATGCAATGCCCAACAAACTATTTGAGTCAATTCAAGGTAGATTATGTCTGATTTACAACCCTTTAATAGATGCAAGAAATTTTATCAAAAAAAATAAATGTGGATATTGTAGTTCTGATTTTAGTATTGACTCAATGGCTAATTTAATTAAACAATTAAATCAAAATGATATCTATAAAGCAAAACTAGCTTCCAATGAGTTATCTAGAAAATATAATACAAAAAATTTCTATAAAGATTTTGATAAAATTTTTAAAAAGTTAGTAACTTAATTTTTTTTTTAGAGAAAGTATCAATACAAAATATAATATAATTGTGGTGATTATTATTGTTAATGATTTTATTTCAAAAAATATTGTTGTAATTATTGGAATTAGTACAATAAATATATAAATGATTAATGATTTATTTTTAGATGAAAAATTATTAATTAATAAATGATGCAAATGATTTAAGTCTCCTGAAAATGGAGACCTTTTATTCGATATTCTTTCAAAAAATAATCTAATTAAATCTAAACCTGGTATTAAAAAACAAATAAATATTTGATCTGCTAGTAAGAATTGACCTTTATTATAATATTCAATAAATTTAATAGCCATATAAAATGAAAGTATTAACGAGCCAGAATTTCCTAAAAAAATTTTATTTTTAATATTACTTATTAAAATATATATTAGACAAATTATTATTGAAAATTTTTCATTTAATCCTAACGGGATTAATGTAATCCATACTAAACTTATACTAATTGCTAATCCATTAATTCCATCTATGAAATTAAAGGAATTACAAAAAACTATTATACAAAAAATTGTAAATATTAATGAAAAATTACCAAGTAAAAAACTTGTTGCACCAAAGTTTTTAAAATTAAGTATTTCAATTAAAAATATCTGATTTGTATAAATTAAAATAAATGTAATAAAACTTAAGAAAAATATCCTCAGTGATGGTTTCAGGTCTAAAACATCATCTATTAATCCTATAATGAAGACTGAAATAATTGAAAAAAACTCAACAGTTTTTAAGATTTCCCAACCACTTATAAAACTTAAGAATAAAAAATTAATTGTTATGATTAAGGCAATTACGATTCCTCCTGTTTTTGGGATTGGTTTATTGTGAATAGATTGTTTTTTTGGTAAATCAATAATTTTAATTTTTTTTGCTATGAAGCTTGATTTAGAAATAATTATGAAACTGACAATTAATACAATTAATAAATGGATAATATTTAATATCATAGTAAATTTAAAGAGATAGTTTATAACATAAACTAAATTTCTAAATTTTAAATGATAAAGATATACGAATAAAGAATTAATTTTTCTTAAGTTGATTTTTTTTTAGTAATGGCTATTCATCTAATGATAATGGTAACATTTAAATGAGTAATTCATTATTAAATATAAGCTCACCCCAAGCTTTTATGGTTAGTTTTCTTTTATTACTTGGGTTATTTAATTTAGGTAGATTAATTTGTGGAAAAATACTTTCTAATGAGATGCCTGTTAAGGAATTCCACTATGGTCTTTTTGGATTAATTGTTATTTCTATACCAATTTATTTTAGCTCATTATATAATTTTTATTTAGATTTCCTTTACTTAGCTGTATCAATTATACTTATAATATTAGGATTTCATCAGTTTATAATCTTTATTAAAGATTATAAACTTAACTTTATCAAAAAAAATTTAAAAAAATTTTATTCAATAACATTTATTGTAATTGTACTTATTTTAATTTCACAATCACCAGCAACCAATGCAGATTCAATAGATTATCATTATGGTATAGCTTATCAAATTTTGAATCTTGGGTTTTATCCAAATCCAATTAATATGACATGGTTGCATGGTTATTTTGGTGGAATTATAGAGCCAATAATTGGATTAGGTTTATTTTTAGGTTCTGACAGTTTTGGTGCAAATCACCAAATCATAGCGGTGCTGAGCATTGTTGGAACAATCTTTGGTATTAAAAAAAAATACATATATAAAAAAGAGGAAATATTTATAATTTTATCTTTAATTCTTGGAATTACACCGTTACTTTTTTTTTTCAGTTCAGCAAAACCTCAATTAATTGGAGTAGCATCTAATTTACTTGCTTTCATATTTATTTTTAATCTAAAAAATAGTTATGAAATAGATAACAAAATAACTATTTTAATATTTACACTAATCGTATTTGCGTTTTTAGTTAAATTTACATTTATTATATCAAGTTCATTATTATATATATTTTTTCTTTATAAATGCTTAAATTTAAAAAGGATTAAACTTTTTCTATTTAATTCATTAATAATATTTTTAATTTTAGTTCTCCCATTTATTCTTTGGAAGATAAGATTTTTGGATTATACAATTATTGAATCTTTTTTATATCCAATTCCAATTTCAATACCTGGCATGAATAATTTTTTAGATTATTTGAGAGGACATCATGAATTTACATTAATACCAGGTAAAGATAATTTAGAAAGAATTTTTTATTTAAAAATTTTTCCAATCTTTTTACTTATACCCTCTGGGCTTGAAAAGAGCACAACATTTATTGGGATACCCTTATTATTTTTATTATTTTATAAAAAAAACAATAAAAAAGAAATTATTGAACTTAGAATTTTTATTCTGATACTGTATATTTTAACTGCAATATTAAGTTCCCCAAACACAAGATATTATTTATTGATTTATTATTTGGGTATAATTCACTTATTATTATGTGGTATTAATTTTAAAAATATTTATTTCAAGTATTTATATCCATTATTAAAATTCCATTTATTCATTTACATGTTAATGCTAAGTTATGCTTTATATGCAATAGTTCCTGGTATAATTAATAATGATCTTAGAAATCATGTATTAAATAATAACGCAATTTTCTATAATGTGGTAAAAATTGTTGAAGATAAGATACCAAAAAATAGCAGAATAGTTAATGATTTCAGATCAACTGCTTTATTTCCATTTGATCAAGTAAGAACAGATTGGTTAGAGAACATGCCAATCAATAGTGATAATAAAGATAATATTAATTTTTACTTAAGAAAAATTATTGAATTTAAACCAGATTACTTGATTACAGCTAGTGCAAATAATAAATTTTCATCGGCCTTTCAAAATTGTATTTCAATAAAATATCAAGCTAATGATATAAAGGTACTAACTAGAAATCCTTTTTATAAAGACAAAAATCATACACAATTGTTAATTTATAGGATCAGTGATTTAAATCGATGTTTAATAAAATAAATTTAAAAAACTATTTTAAAGAAGCGGAGTTCTTTGAAAAATTAATAATCTTTCTACCAATTTCATTAATATTAGGCAATTTTGCATTAAATATAAATATTTTATCTATTATTTTATCTTTCTTTGTTGAAAAATTTGAAGAAATTAAATTTAAAATCAAATTAGATCATATAATTATTTTTCTTTTTTTATTTTTTTCTATCTTTAATATTTTATTGTCAACAGATGTTTTATTATCTGCAAAAGGTTTTCTAGGCATATTAAAACATGGCTTGCTTTTTATGTCGTTAGCAATTTTTTTCAAAAAAAAAAAGAACTTAACTCATCTTTCATTTATTTTTTTTGTATCTTTAAATTTTGTTCTTTTCGATACAATGTTACAATACTTTACTGGTAAAGATATTTTTGGCTATGAGTCATTAGTTAATATTGGAAAAGATTTGACATCTTTTAGACTGTCAGGACCTTTTGGAGATGAATTTATTGTTGGAGGTTATCTTAAAAATATATTTTTAGTGTCTATAGTTATATTCTTAATTGATAAAAAAAAAAAATTATTTTTTTATTATCTATCTTTTACATTAATAATAATTTTTTTTTCAGGCGAAAGATCTTCAAGTGTAATGTTTTGTTTTTTTTGTGTTTTAATTATTTCATTTCTTAATTATTCTTTGAAGAAAAAAGTATTTTTGTTTTTATTATTATCTTTTACATTAACACTTTTTTTTACAATAAATGATAATTTAAGAAAAAGTACGTTTGATCGAACTTTAAAACAGTTCGGTATGGTAGAATCTAAAGTTAGTTACAGTGAGCATAAAAATTTTTTTGATAGTCAATGGGGTGCCCACTTTTTAACAGCTTATGAGATTTTTAAAGATAATAAGGTTATTGGTAGTGGTTTTAAGAACTTTAGAGTTGTTTGTGCCAATAAAAAATATGATGACATAAATTCACATAGAGCTAATTCAAGATGTGCAACCCATCCACATAATATCTATTTAGAAATTCTATCTGAAACTGGTATAATTGGTCTTTTATTTTTTATTTTTATCATTTTTAAAACAATAAAGATTCAAATTAGAAGAATGCTTTTTTCTAGTCCAGATAATTACTTATTTAGTTTAAGCCTATTAAGTATATTTGTTATTTTATTTTGGCCACTTCAGACAACGGGGTCGTTTTTTTCCACTTATAATGGATTTTTTTATTGGTTCTATGGTGCTTTGATATATTCTAAAAAAAATTATCTATGAATTAATTAAAATTTAAAATGCAAACAAGATGGCCTCAATCTTATTATTACCAATATCTGCTATAGTTATAGTTTTTTATTCTCAATTATTTAAATTTATTTTTTTAAAAAAAGAAAAATTAATCATAAATTACGGGAATTTTGACTTTATCTATGGAATTTTTTTTTTAACGTTTATTTCTTATTTTATTAATATTTTTTTTCCACTAAAATATTTTTCTTTAATAATCTTTACAATAGGAATAGTAGGTTTTTTTTATTTAATTTATTCAAAAAAATTAATTTTAAGTACTAATTATATTTTATTTTTATTTTTTATAGTTTTTTTTCTCATTATAACACACGAAAATGACTTGATGTATGATTCAAAACTTTATCATTTTCAAATAATAAAATATAATTTTGAACATAAAATAATTTTTGGACTATCAAATTTAGATCCTCGATTAGGTTTTATATCAAGTTGGCATCAATTTTTATCTTTATTTGGATTTAATAATCATTTAGTAAGCAATTTGAACATTGTTTTGATTTCATTTATCTTCAACATAATATTTTCAAAAAATTTTTTTATTGTAAAAACATCACGTTTATTTTTATTTTTTTCTATATTGTTTTTAATAGTGTATTCATTAATACATCCAAAATTAAATGGAACAATATTTATGGCCTTAGGTTCTCCAGAGTCAGATACTATTGGTATGATGTTTTTAATTTTATCAGTTTATCTTTTCTTGGAAAACAACAAAAATTATTATTTATTAATTATTTCAATTATACTTTGTGCTACATCCAAGCTCAGTTATATTGGTGTAGGATTCATTCTTTTATATTTATTAATTACAAAAACATACCTATTTAAGAATTATATAATTATTTTTTTTATATTCTTGTGGGGCTTAATTTTTCTTTTTAAATCGTATGTTTTAACTGGTTGTTTACTTTTTCCTGTTTTACAAACTTGTTTAGATACATTTTGGACAATGAAAATTGAAAATATAGAAATAGTTAAGAATATGCTTCAAAATTGGTCAAAAGATCAACCTTTTAGGCAGTTATATATGAAACCAGAAATGTTTACTGATTTTAAATGGTTTTATTCATGGTTTTCAAATTACTTTTTAAAAACTTCATTTGTACAAATCTTATTATCAATTTTTTTTACTTCTCTTATCTTTATATTTATAAAAAAAAAATCTTTTCCAAAATTACTAAAATCAAAAAAAATTTATCTAACTTTTTTAACTTTAATTTTTGTATTAATTATTTGGTTTCAAGCACCTGCAATTAGATATGGCTATGGAGGAATTTTATCTATTTCTATGCTTTTATTTTCAATTGCTGTAATTGAAACAAAATTTAAGTTAAGAAAATATTTATTTAATAAAAATTTGTTGATGCTATGTTTATTTTTAATTGTAATCAAAAACTATTCAGGTTTTAATTTTGTAAAAAACGATAGACTGGTAGCACTTAAATCTACAAATTTATCAAATTTTAAACCTGTTAACTATATTGTAGATAAAAACTTCAATAAAATTGAGAATATTTACAGTAATAAATCACGAGATGGTTTTTGTTTTAATCTAAAACAAATTTGTAGTACCGCCTACAATATGATAGGAATCAAACCTGTTCCAATAAGATATATAAACACATATATTTTTTATAGCAGAAAATAATTACTAGTTTGAAATGTTTAATTATTTTTTCCCATAATAGATAATATGATATCCATCCTTTATTTTAACTTTCAAATTTTTATCTAATTTGATATTTGTACAAGGTGATTTTGAGTACATACATTCTTTTTCACTTTTATAAATTTTAAAGTTATCTATATATATTTCATCTAATAGTGGTGATGTATTTAGTTTATCCATTCCATAAAATTTTGGCCACGGACTAAGTGGATAAAATTGATCCCAATTATTATAAATTCTACTGGATTGCTTTAGGATAAAAACTGTAAAAACTAAAATTACTATAGTTAAAGATAATTTAAAAAATGACTGATTGTTAATATTTAGGTTTCTTTTATTAACCATAAAACTGAATAAAGTACTTATAAGAATTATTATATATGAATATCCGTATCTATAAATTGGTGCTTTTAAAAACCAAGCTACTATCCCTAAAGAACAAATAATTATAATTAAATTATAATATTTATAGTTATATATCTTATCATTATTTTGAATTGCATTATTTTCTTTAGTACTAAGATATTTGTATAGTAAAAATAAAAGGCTTAGTAAAAAAATATATGGAAATAAAGTTTTTAAAATCTTTAAAAAATGATTTTCTGACCATGATTTAATCCAATTAAAATTTTTAATATATTCAGCCTGTTTGATATTTTTTTTATCTCTATTTGGCCAATCTTTATTCCAAGCTTCACTTCTGACTTGAATTTCGTTTACCGAATTATCAAATTTATCATTATGCCATGATACTTCTTTTATGCAGCTAAAATTCATTGGGTATAGAATACAAGATGAAACTAAAAAATTTTTAGTTACCCAAAATATTAAGAAAAAGATCGCAAGTATATTTTTAAAATTTTTAAAAAATTTTAAACGTGATTGGAATAATTGAAATAATGGAATTATTAAATAAAATATTAAAGTAGACTTAATCATAAAAATATAAGCTGACATTACTAGCATGTCATCATTTCTAAATTTTTCTTTAATATTTTTTTTAATAAATATTGAAACTAATAAAAAAGCTAGGACATGACCAGGTGCATCATTTCCATATTCAGAATATCTGTTTATCTTGTATGCGCAATAAATTAGGATACATGAATTAAATATATTATAAAATCTATATTTATAATCCTGACTATAATTTATTATCTCAGAAGATAAGTAAAAGATTATTAATGAAATTAATATAGCTAATGGCATCGTGATCCCCTGTATGCCAAAAATATTATTATTAAAAATTGCAGAGAGATATTGAATTATTGATATATGTCCAAATCTAAAATGTAAATTTGAAATACCAACGATAATTTTATTATCATTTAAAATATTGACATAGGGATAATGATACAATCCCGAATCTGGTCTATAAGAATTACTAAACAGAATTAAAGAAGAGGCGAATAGGCTAAATAAAAATAAAAATAAAAATAATTTTTTATAATTTGTTAAAAGAAATTTTTTTCTTAAAAAAATTAAAATTAAAAGAATACCAACAAATAGTAATGTATTATTAAATTGATTTAAGGGTACAAAAAAATTTACAAATAATGCAACTATTGAAAAATATATAATTCCTAAAATACCAGCATATGTATAATATGAAACATGATTACCTTCCTCTTTCTGATTTCCACCTAATAGAATTAAGAATAAGGTTGCAATAAAAAATTTTGAAGGTATTTCAATCAAATTATTTTTTTAGTATTTGTTAATAATATAATTGTATATTAAATGTTTAGTTTAAATAAACTAAAATCGTGTCTATAAGCAATCTAACTTTATTAAGATTTTTTATTTAAATAATTGTTATTTAAAATATGATTACAGTAATAGTTCCAGTCTTTAATGAAGAAAATACAATTAGATTAATATTGCTTAAAATTTTAAAATTAAAAGTAAAAAAACAAATAATTGTTGTAGACGATGCATCATTTGACAACACTCTTTTAGAAATTAACAAAATTAAAAAAAATTTTGATAATATCTTTTTAATTAGACACAAAAAAAATTTAGGAAAAGGAGCATCAATTAAAAGTGCCCAAAAACATATTTTAGGTGATATTACCATTATTCAAGATGCAGATCTGGAGTATAGTCCTAATGACTATAAAAAACTTATAAAACCCATAATAGAAAAAAAAACACTAGTTGTTTATGGTTCAAGATTTTTGAATGATAAATTTAAAAAAAAAAAAATATTTACATCAAAATTTAGAATTTTTGCAAATATGTTTTTAACTAAACTATCTAATATATTTAATAATCAAAAATTGACAGATGCTCACACTTGTTACAAAGTTCTAGATTCAAAATTTTTTAAAAGTATTAAAATTCAAGAAAAAAGATTTGGTTTTTGTCCAGAGATAACAACTAAAATTGCTAACAAAAAAAAAATAATAATTGAAATACCAATATGGTATAAAGGTAGATCACATTATGAAGGAAAAAAAATTTCATTTTTAGATGGCATAAGAGCAATTTATTGTTTATTAAAATATAAATATTTATGGATATAAAAAACAAAAAAGTTTTAATATGTGGAGCCGGAGGATTTATCGGAGGTCACTTGGTAAAAGACTTAATGAGTGAAGGGTATGAAGTGGTATGTGCCGATATTAAACCTCAAGAGTTTTGGTTCCAGCTTTTTGAAAAAAATAAAAATTATTCACTGGATTTAAAAGAATATGAAAACTGTCTAAAAGTTACTGAAGGAGTTGATCTCATATACAACATGGCTTGTAATATGGGGGGAATGGGATTCATAGAAAATAATAAAGCAGACTGTATGCTGTCTGTATTGATAAATACAAATTTATTAAGAGCATCCTTAGTTAACAAAATAGAAAAATATTTTTTTTCATCTAGTGCATGTGTTTATAATGGTACAAAACAAGAAAAAATTTTTATAGAAGGTCTTAAAGAATCCGACGCATATCCAGCAGACCCAGAAGATGGATATGGTTGGGAAAAATTATTTAGTGAAAGAATGTGTCGACATTTTACTGAAGATTTTGGTTTAGAAACTAGAGTTATTAGGTACCACAATGTTTATGGTCCACTAGGAACTTATGATGGTGGTAGAGAAAAAGCACCAGCTGCATTATCAAGAAAAATAGCTTTAGCAAAAATGAATAATGAAAAAGAAATTGAAGTTTGGGGAGATGGAAAACAAACTAGAAGCTTTATGTATATTGATGATTGTCTTGTCGGTACTAAAAAAATATTTAACTCTGATTTAAAGGATGCTTATAATCTAGGAAGTGATGAACAAGTTTCAATAAATCAAATGATTGATATTATCGAAGAAATTGCTGATTATAAGGTTAATAGAAAATATTTGTTAGATAAACCACTAGGTGTAAGGGGGCGATCAAGCGATAATACAAAAATTCAAGCTGATTTAAATTGGGCACCTTCAATTACTTTAAAAGATGGATTAAAAAAAACCTACGAATGGATTGATAATCACATTAAAGTTGGTGAAAATACCTCAAAATTCACACGATCTTAAACTTTACATTTAGACATTATCGCTGTACAAGATCGTGCCTGGTGATTATTGCGAAGGGGCAATACCCGATCCCATTCCGAACTCGGAAGTCAAGCCCTTCAGCGC
>ENA-OSJC01001664-OSJC01001664.1-marine-metagenome-genome-assembly--contig:-NODE-1664-length-17837-cov-7.457489_pt1 | contig 17837 bp, 11 predicted proteins | sample MGYA00237885_ERZ534234 | MGnify/ENA primary metagenome ERZ534234 (study PRJEB26413, sample SAMN06343907) | marine metagenome | isolation source: coastal waters | place: Atlantic Ocean: West Antarctic... | reverse complement strand
GATGTGTTTATCTTATTATTTTTTTTCCATTCATCTTCATAAAAATTTTTTAAATCTCTTAAAATAGCCCCTAATTCATTTGCTTGTACGTTCTCATCTAACACACCTAGTTTAAGTTTACGTTCTAAAACTTTTATCATTTGTTCTTGTTCAACTTTACTGCCAGCTCCAAATATATCATCAAGTACTAATTTAAAACCTTGAGCAACACCTACGCTACCACCAATATGTCCTGAGTTTAAAGCAAAAAAAGCAGCAGAACCAAAATTACGCATTTGTGTAGCAGGAGAATAAAGTGTTTTACCTCCTTGTACCATTGCTTTGAATGCAATTAAATTTTGGTATAGTTTAAATTTTAATAAAGAATCAAATATACTATAACCGCTTAATTGTTTTACTAATTCAGGAGTGCCCCAAGTACCAATTATATCTGAAGGTAAAAAACCAGACCCTTTAACATCTACTAATTGTGAAGGGTTGGTCATTTTACCAATATTTTTTGCCGCTATATCATCAACAAACAACCAACCATTTTCTAAACCCATAACTGCAATTCTATCTAAAGCAGTTTTTTGATAAGTGCTGGCTAATATGTTACCGGTAGTTTGTAACAAAGAAGACCGTAAATCTTTTTCTTCACCTAAATAAGTTCTCATTACTTTTGGTAGTTCTTCTCCAGTAAGTAGTTTTAAATCTGTATCTGGATCTAATCTTTTAGCTATTTTAGTTAAAGCAGCTAAAGGGTCTTCTGATTCATATCTTGCTACTTTTAAAATATCAGCAAGTTTTAACTCTGCCATTTCTTCTATCGCCTTAGACAAAGGTAGATCTGGGTAAAACCTTCTTGCTTGGTCTTTAGTGGCAGCATTTGATTTTAACAATTCTTCTATGTACTGTAATGCTTTTTGAGCAGCTTTGGGATCAGGGTTATAATCAGCATTAGTAAATACTTTAAAAGAACTTCTCATGTATTTATCTATGTTTTGACTTAGTAGTTTAAATAACTCATGTTCTTCCGGTAGTAGTTCTTTAAAATCTTTTTTTATTTCAGTAGTATAAGCTTTAAGATTTTCGGCACTGTCTCTTATTTTTGGTGGCAGTTGATTCTTTTTTATTTTGCCTTGAAGATAATCTGAAACGTCATCTAAATATTTTTTTTGAAAAGTTTCATATTCCCCATAACGTTGAGCTCGTTCTTCAAATTGTTTAGCCATGTCGTAAGCTGTGTTCTCAACTTGTTTTAAATATTTAGTAATAATTCTACTTCCAGCTTTAATACCTAAATCAGCTTCAGAAGATAATGCAAAAGCATTTTTAGTTAATTTACCTATATCTCTAAACACCGCTAATTTATTATCTATACTAGCTAAAGCTTTATGTAAGGGATCAGTATTATTAACAGTATAATCTCTCCATTTTTGAAAATTAGGCAAAGATCTATTAAAGGTTGTAGAACTATATTTAGCTTTCCCAGCTTTTGTAATTATGTCTTCTCTAGCAAAATTAAATAAATTTTTTGTAGCCCTACCAACATCGCCAAGCCCTAGTAAGGCTCTAGTTGCAACTTGTTTACCTACAAACGCAGTAGAAGCTTGAATAATTTTAGAAGCAACTTGTCCGGGAACTCCCATGTAAGGCACAACTTTGTTGGTAAAAGGAATTTTGCCAGCGAGCACATCAGCCGCGCCAGTAAAAGCACCGCCTATAACTTTAGCACCAGCACCTGCAACAGAATATCCTCCAGGCAAGAAACCTTTAAAAGGTAATTTAGCTGTGCCTTTTATTAAACTAAAAATAGGCGGACCTAGTAATGGAAATAAAAAACCAACTGCAGCACCATCTGCTCCAAACCTAATACGGTTTCTAAAATTAGCAGCTATTAATTCTTTACCGGTCAAACTACTAGTGTCTTCTTGTTTACCAGGTAATAGCGTTGCATCCTCAGGCAACATTCTTTTTAGACTACTATAAGGTCCACCTGAAAAAGCATCTGTTAAACCAAACACCACTGCACCTGTACCCATACGTTTAGAAACATTACCAATTTGTCTTAGCTGCGATGCACCTAACAAACCTTTACTTAAATCATCTGTTACATATCTTGGTAAAGTGTTAAAGCCTTTTAACCGCATAGCTTTTTGTGCTCTATTAGCTATCTTAGCAATAAGACCGCCAGGTATTCCATACTCAGTTAATATTGCTACTAGGTCACCAAAAAAAGTTTCAGGTTCATTAATGTTTCGGTTGTCGTGCAAATCTCTCAACTTAGTTGTAAGGTCAGTGCCACCAAAAGATACTAGATCAATACCACTTAAAACTAAATCCATAGTGTTGTAACCTAAATTAGAAAAACCAGTTTCAATAGCTCTATTAACTTCTAAAATACCATCTACATATGCAGCTTCATCTTTTGTTCCTTCTGTTGGTGCAAAAGGTGTAATTAAATTTTTAGCAAGAACTGGATATCTTTCTTCAAAACTTTTAGGATCCTCAGAAGACATTTTATTTTGAATATCATTAGCAATAGAACCTAAGATAAGAGGTCCGGTATTTAGCTGTTGTTTAAATTTTTTAAAAAAAATGTTTTCATTTAAAAATTTAGGAATACTTCTTAATGGATATCTAACTGGAAGTTTTGGAGTAAGTTTTTCTGCAACGTTTCTGCGCACATCTTCCATAGATAGTTTAATTTGATTTCTTTGGTCTACAGTTGCGTTTCTAAAATCTTCTAATGCTTGTGTACTTTTGTCATCAAACAAAGTAGTCAGTAAAGCTGTTTGCATGCTTTTTGGTGCGTTTTCTATTCTGTCAACTATTGCTTGTTGTCTTTCTTGTTCTAAAGAAGCTGTTAATTGTCCAATGTAAATTTTTTGCGCACTGTTAAAATTATCTTCGTCTTCAATTTCAATAGGACTATTATCAAATTGTAAAGGTTCTGTGCCTACAGTTACTCTATCTCCCAAAGCAAAATTAGTTCTTACTTGACCTTCTTCTGCAAAACCTAAATCAGGCAGATCAACACCAGGTGCGTATCTATTTATTATATCTTTAGCTTGAATTTTTAAATTAGTTCTAGGATAACCTACATATTTTTTAGTACCAATCCCAAGTTTTTCAGGATCGGGAATATATAAAGTAATTCCCAGCCTATCAGCTTCTGCTATTATTAATTTTAACAAACTTTTTTCTTGGTCAGAAATTTTTGTTTTCTTTAATAAAGTTTCTATAAACTCATCCGCTGGTTTTTTAAAAGTAGTATTAAGTTTTCTAGGAATAATTTGTATATTAGCCAAATCATTAACATTAGAATATTTAGCATATTTAGCAGACATAATATGTTCTTCGTCAAAATATTTTGTTGAATTATTTCCACTTTTAAAATCACTAATTTGTAAAGATTTTTTAGTTGCTTCTGCTTTTTCAGGATTACCAGGCTTAAAAGTAAATTTACCTGTTTTATCTTTAGAAATTCCAGTACTAAGGTCTGATATTATTGAATCATTATTTAAAATATTGTTTTGTAGTTCAACACTGTCTTCTAGTTTATTACTAGTTTGAGTTTTCCATCTACCGTTTATAAGTTTAGAAGTCAGTTTTTCTCCTTCAGATTGAGTTCTGCTAAATTTATTTAAATTTTCTTTTCTGGTATCTGGTGTTCTATTGTTTCTCATTTGCCTGTTTTTATCTTGTCTGTTTGCATAAAACATTTCTAAATCATATTCAGCTTTTTTAAACTCACTATTTTGTGCCATTACACTTGCTATACTTTTTTGATTTAAACCAAGATTTTCTAAAGCTTGATTTTTGTTTTTAAGGTGTCTACTAATATTTTTAGGATCTAAACCAGCAGTAAAATTATCAGGAAGTTTCATTAAACCGTTAGAATTTATAAGTTTTAAAAATATTTTTTCGTATTCTTCAACACTTAGTTGTTTATTTTTAATAAATTTTTCTTTAATTGTTTGGTAAACTCTCTCAGCCTTAACATTATATGGTTCTCCTGTTTTTCTATTTATAAATTTGTTAGGGTTGTCATTAATTTTTTTCTGTATATTTATTAAATTGTCTTTGTAACTTAAATTTGTGTCTACTAAATTACCAATTGTTTGTTCTATAGTATTATTAGTTTTTCCACCTTTAGTTTTTTTAAATTCATCAATTAATTTTATTTCTGGTTCAATTAAAAAATCTTTAATAAATTTTTCAGGGTCTGTTTTAAATCTTTTGTTTTCTAATTTTACTATTTCCTCAACCATTCTAGCATCTAGACCGCCGTCTTTACCGGCTTGTCGAATACCTTTATTATAATTAAGAAACAACGTATCAAGATCTTTTTGAGTTGCACCATTGTCACGCATGTATTTAAGTCTTTCGGCCATTTCTTTTCTAAAAGGACCTATACTTAATTTACTTCCAACTTTAGTTGCTGCCATTGTTGCCGCAGCATAAGGTAATTTTGCCACTTGAGTAAATAAATTACCACTGGCTAATACTCCAGCAAGCTCTACATTTCCTAAACCTCTTTTAATATTTTCAGGCATTGTTTCTAACTCAGCATCAGTAACGCCAATAGTTTTTTGAAGTTTATCGTTAATAAAACCAGTTGCTGCTTCTACAGACTTAGGTGGACTAATTAAACCTTCTTCTCCTATTATTGAATCAAGAAGAGTCATACCATAACCAGCATCATTATCTTTGTTTAAATTAAATAAAGAACTTAAAACTTTTGCTGTTTTATTTCGACCATCCTCTGTTTTATCAAAACCAATAGTTCTTGGACCAACTGCTGCTAAACCACTACCAAAATCAACTATTGTTTTACTGACATCACCAAGAGCTCTAGTTACTAATTCAGGATCTTCATATGCTGCTGCTCCAAAATCTAAAGTGTCATAACCAGGCATGTCTGCGTCAACGTCAGAGTTTCTTAAAAGTCTTTGTTGATATTTATAAAAAGGATGATCCTTATCAAGTAAACCATCAGCTTTTTTTAAGATACCTTCTTTTCTTTCTACATCTAAATAGTCATCTATTGTTTTTTTGTTTCTATCAAGATTAAAACCAGATTTTTTTTCCTCTTTGTTCTGACGGTACTTAGAATATAGTTCGTCTAACCTAACACCATCTTGATTAGTTTCAGAACCTGTTACAAGACGATTAGCTAAATCTGGAGAAACCGTAGAAACAAACCTAACAAATTTATCATCCATGACTAGGCCACTTGAGTTGGTGTTTGTAAATCAGTATTATATTTTTGATTAAAAACTTGTATATCCTGTGGAGTTTGTATTTGTGCAAAGTCAACCATAGCTTGTTCGCTTTGCATAATTAATTTAATTACTGAATCACTAACTTCTTGTGGCAATCTTGCTCGTAGCTCTTCAAATTGCATAACTGGTGGTGAGCCGGGATCAGGATCAGGACCACTACCTGGTTCATAAGGTCCAGAACTTGTAGTCATAGAACCACCCATTGCACGTCCAACACGACCACCTTGAGCATCATTTTCTCTTTTTTTACCCGGTGGGGTTGTAATTTTTCTAATCACTGTTGCCATCACTTTTTTTCTAGCAAGTAGTTTAAGTTGAGCCGCATCAGCATTTAAATACCTGTTGTAACCAGGAGCATTTGGATCTGTATCTTGCTCTGTTATACCTTCTAATTTATGTTTTTCTGATAATGCTGTTTTAGCATCTGTAAATGCTTTAAAATCTTTACCCACTTCTTTATTAAATTGTGCATCATTAAGAGCTTCTGAGGCTGCATTAATATTAGCTGTAGTTACTTCAGCCATAACTATGTTATGGTATTGATCTTCAAGTAATTTATATTCAGCACTGTCTTCATACACTTGACTCATTTCTTGTATTAATTCGTTTGCTCTTCTTGTGTTAGCTTCGACTGCAAATTGATCTGGCTGTAATGCATTTTTTAAAGTCAATAGTTTTGCTCCTTGTACAAACTCTAAGTTGCTTGTCAAATCAGACTGACTGGATGAAAGCATAGCTTGTTTATAAGCAGTATCTTGTGCTTGAAAAGCAGCTTCACGAGCATCAGAAGAAGTAGCTAAATCTTTACCTAAACCACTTAGTGCTGGACCAGCTGCTGCTAGTGCACCTTTAAGCCCTGAGCCACGACCCTCAGCGCCAAGTATCTCGCCACCTGCTGCTGCTATTCTTAACCAATCGCCAGTGCTTAAACCACTTTGCTTTTGAGCTTGCATAGAATTTAAAACAGCTTCACGTTGTTTTTTTGATTCTTGTAAATCTGCAGCGCCTTGTGTATTTATATTGTTTATAAAAGAATCTAAGTCAGATGTAGAATCAGTGCCTGTACCTAATATATCAGTAGTTGTTCCTGTACCTGGTATAGCAGAGTATGGATATTCTTCAGTACCCTCTTCATATTTTTTTCTCGGTTGTGCAAAGCCAGAAATAATACCACTATTAGTATTTGGCGAACCACCCATTCTAAACATCGGTCTTCTTAATGGTTTACTCATTATCCAAATCCTTTATTAAATGCACCAGCGATACCAGCGATACCAGTTCCAGTACCTAAGATAGTTTGTAAGGTACTAGGTGGCGTTGCTTGTGAAGTGCTGTATTGAGTTGACGCACCGATACCACCCATTAGTGGCGCAAATTGCTGACCAGCAAAACCAATTCGTTGTTGCTCTTCGTAAGCTGCAGTACGATTTGCTTCAGCTTGTGCATCTAGTTGTGATTGTCTTAATGCTTGTTGTTGCTGACCCATGCCCATAAGCTGTGCTGACTGTTGTTGTTGTAATCCTGGAACTAGTGTTGCTAAACCTTGTTGGTTTTGCATACCTGCTTGTGATGCTGCTTGTGCTTGTGCAAAATTCTGTGCTCTTAAATCTGCTTCCATTTGTGTTGCGCCTAAAGTTGTTTGTGCATCATACACTCCACGTTGAACCCCTTCACGACCACCACCAAAAGCGCCTGCAGCTATTGCTGAATCAGCAATAGATTGTCTACCTTGAGCTCGTTGATTTTGATAAGATGCTTGAGTGGCATCAATAACTTGTTGTTGGTATGGCGACATATACGGATCCATAGCTGACGTTACGCCTGCACCAGTTACTTGGCCTGTAGTTGGATCAACTCCAGCTAATCTTTGTGACTCATCTAAGAAAGGTTGAAAGGCACCTATGCCTGAACCTTGACCAACGCCAGATGCTAATCCTGTGGTTGGGTCATAAGATACATTACCAAGCCCTGCTTGGTTTGCTTGTGATTGTATTCCAGCTTTTTGAAAAGCTGATAACCCTGCAACTGAGGGTGCAAATTGACTAGTGTCAACTGCTTGGCCTAAAACCCCTGGAGTAACAACTCCAGTAGCTTGATTTTTGCTACCAAATAATTTATCTGTATATACTTTACCGGCCTGTTCGATAAATTCGGCGGGACGGGTTCTGGTAATTTCTTCAGCCATTAAACTGTTGCCTCCATCTGTTCTTGTAGGTCATACAAAGCTCTAGCCCCAGCTCTTGGGTCTGCTTTACCGGTTAAGGCTTTACCTATACCAGCAACTGCTCTGTCATTCAAGACAAACTCGTCTTTTCCGACCATTGCCGGTACATCATCTGCTCGTGGCTCGGTGCCAAGTTCTATAAAACCTCCGGGTCTTAAATCCATTTGCATGCCTGGTGGCATATTTGGTGCAATCGGATCACCTTGTGGTGTTTGTCTACCACTACCATAATTAAAGTTAGGTCTATCCGGCGTATTCATAGAACCACCCATGTTCATTGTAGCTCTAACGGTGTCTGCACTCTTTATATTTCTTATTTGAATTATAGCTTCTTCTCGTGATATTTGACCTGCTTCAAACATTTTTTGAATTTGCATAATTTTAGCTTTTTGGAACATGTCTCGTCCCCCCATCGTTGATGCATTTCCACCACTCTCGTTAAATGGATTAACCCCTTCATAATCAGGGAAACGATCAGGTCCATCACCTGGCTCAAATCCGCCTTCAAATGGATCTAATATTTTGTCTTTATAACGTTCTTGATAGGGATCAGTGCCTCTAGCATAACCAATACGGCCACCGTTAGACATACTTTGAAGTTGAGAGAAAGGTCCACCACCCATAATACCCATATTAGTACCTAATAATTCTTGAAGAGTACCTCCGGTAACACTTGGTTGAAAATTTCCTCCACCATTATTATTAGCAGGGACTAAAACTTCTTGAGGTTTAAATTGACTACTTACATTACTTTGAATGTCTTGGGTAGCACCATCTAAACCAGTTTTAACTGCGTTCATAATATTTCCTACCATACCACTTTGATTGGAATTACCACCACCATATCCTGGTATAGTTGGCATCATCATATTGGAATCCATACCTCCTCCAAGAATACCTCCAAGACCCGCAAGAGGTCCCATTCCGGCAAGGTTAGTTGCTGAAGGTTGTTGTTGAGGTTGTACCCCGCCACCATAATTAAAATTAGGTCGGTTTATCATACCACCCATAGCTCTACCTGGACGAACATATCTACCTAAATCACTATAATAGTCTTGAAACATTTGTGCTTTTTGTTCAGCCTCAGCTGCAAATCTAGCATTCATTTCATCACGTTTTTGTCTTTCTGATTTTCTAACATCTTCCATAGTTCTGTCAGCATATAAAGAATTTATTTCTTTATCTAATAATTTTTCCATTAAACTAATTTCGCCATCGTTTTCTGAATCTCTACTTCTGTCAGCAGTTCTTTTACGCATGTCAATTATTTCATTTAATTTAGTTTCTAACTTTTCTATTTTTTCGCTGCTATAGCGGTTCTCGTTTATATAAGTACCAACTTGTGTTTCTGGATTTTCTTTATAAAACTCTGTCATGTTTAAACTGTCACGGTCTCTATCACCATATACATCACCCGCGTAATCTTCAGGAATCATGTTACTATAATTTTGTGAACCATCAGCAAAACCAATACGGCCACCGTTAGCTAAACTAGGGTTTTCTAAATCACTATTATAGTAGGACATAAATTGATTAAAGTCTGCTTCGCTGGCTTCTGGGTTAGAACCATAGTAATAGCTACGTGCATAGGCTAAAGACTCTTCATAGCTTAGACCTTGTTGTCTAGCGTTTTCTGCAGCACGGGCCGCTAGGTCTCGGCTAAATCTTTCTACTTCATTATAACCAAGTTTTGGTGCTGCTTGCACACCAATAGTAGAAGCACTTGCCATAGAAATAGGCTCGTCAAGAGGAGCACTAGCAAATGATCTAGCTCCTTCTATTATTTTTTCTTTAGTACCTAAATCTCCAAAAGCAGTTTTATAGTCCGTGCCTTCTAATAATTTACCATCGGCTCCCGTTAAAGATTTAGCAATAGGAGCATTTCTAGCTGCTCCAAAAATACCTGACATTAAGGATGATTCTAATCGAGTTCTGTCACTAGTTAATTCTTGAGTTCCAGCATCAGCAAGAAACGCGCCTATACCTTGTCCCAACATACCTGTACCACCAACACCAAACATACTTGCTATCATCGGTCCACCAAAAATAGAAGCCAGCGCCGGTAAGAAGGGTGCTGCCTCTTTAGGTATTGCCTTCCTAATTTTCTTTTTAATTTTACTAAAAAATCCCATGGATAACCTTATACAATATAATATTAAGCAAGGTGCCTAGGCTTGGGTGAAGACGATTATTGAATTTACTACGTTTTACCATAAATTACAAGTCCGATTCTGCTCCAATTGCTGGCATTTTTGCAACTTTAATATAGACGCTGCGTGACAGGTGTTCTTGTTTAGTCTCTGTTTCTGGGTTGTCTACATCAGTTTGACCGTGGTCATCTGACTCATATTCTTGGCCCGTTACAGTGTTCTTTAATAATACTTCAGCATCAACTTTAACTTGAGCAACTTTAACGTCACCCTCGTATAAATAGCCTATTGATCCTGGTTCTTTAAATGTTGGCATATGACCTCCTTAGTCTCTGCTTATTTCCAAAAATGACATAACAACATGTAATCTATTTGCTGTTGCTGCCGTTACTTTTATAATCTCACTCTCATCTACAATCAATGGTTGTTTTAATAGTTCTTCTGTACCCAAAGCATCTACTGCATATAATTTAAATAAACTTGTTACAGCACTAGCTTTAGTAACTGTTACCGTAATAGTGTCATCACTAGAAGAATCATTTGATACTAGTATAGATTTTATTATTGTTACTGTTGCAGCAGGAGCTGTATACAAAGTAGTTACATTAGTATTAACTAAATCTGCTTTTGCAACTTTATATCTATTGGCCATTTAATTTATAAACCAGTTTATTTGTTCTTGTTCTTCTTTTAAAGATTGCTGAAACGTAGAATTTAATTGATCTACAATTCCAGTAATAGTTTTGTTAATTTGTCTTTGTGTACTAACATCGTATTCAATTTTTGGTTCTGGTACTCTAACAATTATTTTACTCATTATCTAGCTCCATCTGGTTTTACGTCTAAGAGAAAAGTTCCAAATCTCCAACTTTGTTCTACACCAGTATTCTCAATTTTAAAGTTAACATATCTACCTCTTGCTCTAGTGTCTACCTTTTCTGTTGCAGCAGTTATAGTAAACGGACTATATGTCGAAGTTGTATCTGTATTAGATGGAAAATCTTTAATAGCCAAAGTAACATCAGCGTTACCAACTAATGTTTTAAAGTCAGGTATAAATCTACTAACTGATACAAACAAGCCACCTTCACTGTTTTGAACATTTAAATCATAGTCATATGAAGTTATAAAAGAAGTAACCGGAGTAACTGAACCGTCTTCATTAGTTTGATCGGTACCTATTTCATGTTCAAAATATTTAGTTTGACCTAATCCTGTCTCACCTAAGACTGCTGGAAAAGTACCAGTTAAGGTTGTGTCAAATTTAGTTGCATAAGGTTTTTGATAAATGTTAGCATCCATCCATGAACTACGTGGCTCATTAGATAAGGACCAAATACCACCTGGAACTTGAGCCGACTCTGCATAATTATAGGTTACGGCTTTGTTATTAAAATCATTGTCTGTTGGATACCACCAAGTTATTTCCGAAAACAAATTGTTTAAACCGGCAGTCATTTGTTGACCTTTAGTCGTGTCTATATTATCAAATACCTCATCTTCTACTGAACAAGGTAAAGTTTTAACCGTACCATCATACATTAAGAAACCTTTAGAACTCATCCAATAAGCTACCCCATCTACTTCTACTGCTGCATTTTTACCAATTAAACCACAGTTGGTACCAACTTGTTCTATACCAAATATAAAAGGCGCTCCAATAAATTTCATTGAATAGAGTGCATTATCGGTCCAAATTAAAATAGATTCTTTAGCTTTTAAAGCTCCAATAATTTTAGTACCATCTTGAATTCTTAAAGTACCGGCAGTGTTAGTTGAAGTTGGAGTATAGCTATTTATTTCTTCTTGTGCCGAAAATCTAATAAACATGTCATCTTGACTACTGGTAGTACCTATAGTTGTTTCTGTACCTAAGTGTATTAAAAACCTAGTGGTAGGTGAAATAAGCGTGATCCTCGATGCTGTGGGATTGTTGCTAGTTGCAAAACCAGTAGTAGCAGTGGCCGCTCTAATAGTTAAAGGGCTCGCGGCTGAAGGGTTCCAGGTAAAGGTAGCACCATTAGCAATTGTTGCTATAAGCACTTCACCAAAATTATCTAAGGACCATAAACCTGGTTCTAAAGTTGTTTGGTTAGCTGGTAGTGCTGTGCCCCAACCACTAAAATCAGTAGCATTGATAACAGTAGCACCAGAACTGTGGGCTGCAGCAGTGGTACCTAAAGCGCCTCTAGTTGCACTGGTCATAGTATTGGTACCTTTGCCAGTATAAATAATTAATTCGTTAGCAATGGCTAAAGTACCTGCAGTAGGAAAGCCAGAGTTAGATGTGACTGGAATAGTAGTTACACTATTATTAATACCTGAAGATAACGTATTTGTTAAAGCGGTAGATAAGTCTCCACCCCAAGATCCAACACCCCAACCATAACCATAAGTTTGTTTTTGGGGTCCAACTTTTGCATATATATTTACCGTAGCTGAACCACCAGTTGAAATAGTTGCTTGTGCTGCAGCCGATGAAGTAATGGTAAAAGTAGTTGCGCTAGGTACAGTATTGACCATAAACACTTTGTTCTCAAAAAGATTAGCATTAAGGCCAGTACCACTTGGCATTGTTACTGCATCAAGTTCAATAATATCTTCTGCGGCTAAACCATGTGCTGATGAGGTAGTAATTGTTATAGCTGTTTTAGTATTTATAGTGGCTATGGTTGCACTGGTTTGTTGTAGGTCAGTATCAAAAGGTGTAATATCAAATAATTGACCTTCAAAATATAATAGTAAAAATTTATCAGTACCAAGGGCAATATATCTATTGCCAGTAATATCTAAAAAAGGATGTTGTGAACGAACTACACCAACAATACTATCACTAAGTAACGAAGACCACCCACCCACTTTTTCTGGTAGACCATAACGAAACCTAATATTATTACTATCTACCCAACGGTTTTCTGCACCTTTAGTAGTGTTCTGTTTATCTATTCCTGGTAAAATTTTAAAGTCAAGGAGAGCCATTTATAACGCCTTAATCTTTCTTAGTTTTAAAAATCCAACCTTTAGTGGAATTTGCATAAACCAATGTAAAAGATTCACCGTTTTCACTTACCGTTAAGTTTGAAGTAGCGCCATTAATAGGTTGACTGTTACGATTAATAATTAAATTATTAGAATTAAAACTTAATTTTGAATCTATAAAATGTACTTCATTACCAACGGCAGGACTTGCTGGTAGTGTTATAGTCACTGCAGTAGAAGCAGTGTCAACAAATATTTGATCACCATTAACAGCGGTGTAAGCTGTGGTTGTAGTCTGATAACCTTTTTCTACGAAACCATTAACTACATTAGTTCCATCAACTATAACAAACATATTAGCACCAACCGGCATAGTAAGCCCGCTGCCCGATGCTGTCTTAATGGTTATAGTATAATGGTTAGAAGTTCGAGTAGTAGCATCTATAACTATGTAAGTTTTTTCTGTTGAATCTGGAAAGATTAAACTTCTATTAGCGGTTAAGCTACCTGTTAATTTAATAACTTTATTACGACCATCTGAAGCTGCGCCATTACTAATAGCAACCGTTTGATTGCCAGAAGCTAAACTTAAAGCGACAAAACCACCAACGGCTTGTTCGACTAAATCTAAATTAGTATTAGTAACTGTACCCCAAAGACCAGCCTTTTCGCCAGTAGTCATTTTTTCTAGTTTTAATGATGTTGAGAATGATGATGCCATAATTAATTATATCCTATGCTGCTATTTCTGTCCATGTGTTAGTTGCGCCCGGTATTATATCGTTCCACGTAATAACTCCAGCGCTAGTAGTAGTTATAGTCGTTTGAGAACCAGTTACTTGAAATTTTGCTTTTGCTACAATAGTTACACTACCAGAACCTGCGGTTACAGTATTAGTGCCACCGCTATTGATCGAACCACCACGGCCAATAACTTGACCAACCGATGCGGTTAAACCACTGCCAGTTAAAACTATTACAGCTTTACCAACTTCGGTGGTATTGCCTGCAGAAACTGTAACTGAACTACCTGTTACCGTAAATACAGCACCCGCAACAATTGTGGCGCTGCCACTTGCTGAAGTAACCGCACTACCTGTTACACCTACATCAACAAAACCTTTAATAGTTGTATTACCAGCACTAGCTGTTAACGCATTGCCGGTAACCAAAACATAATTTTCGGTATCTCCAGCGGCTCCAAAACTTAAATCACCAAATGATGCAAAACCTAGAGCCATAGTTTATTCCTTTTAGCTGTCGTTTAATGTCGAAACATCAAAAGAACCATCAGTAGTTTCTACTACTGCATCAGCAGTCCATACGGTGTACTTTTTATTGTACATATCGTCCCAATGGGCTACGTCAAATAGAGCTAGTATCTCAGCCTTAGTGTAACCACTAGGGGCTTTAGATGGTGTGTCTATTTTAACATTACCACTAAAGGTATGTGGATGAGTAGTCTTAGTATATTTATATTCAACAGACCATTCCATTACATGCCCATCAGCATTTTTTTTAGGGATTGCTTTTACCCATGCTTTAGTAGCATCACTTGCGTGTGTCATATTATAAACCCTCCTTAAGGATTTGTATTTCTTGTTGTAGAGTTGTGACGGTAGCAGATAATTCTTGTACGGCTTTTACTAAGATAGGGACAATAGCTGTTTCACCTACTTCTTGTTGTCCATCTTCTCTTTCATACCACATACTAAAACCATCTTTTAATTCAGAGTGTGAATCAATTACAGCTTTTATTTCTTGTGCTATAAATCCGTGATTAAGTTTAGAATTTCGATATTGCTCATCAGAACCTTGTTCATAGGCTCTTGACCATTCAGGAACTTCACCTTTAGTTTTCCAGTTATAAGTTACTGGTCTAAGATCATTGATAACTGCTAGTCCAGCATCTGAGGTTTCAATGTTCTTTTTAAATCTTTTATCAGATACAGTAGCCCAAGTTACATTACCATTTGCGGCTCTTATATCATTTGTACCACGACCAAGAGTTGTAAACTCAGCCGCACAAGCTAAATCTGCACCAAGCCCTTGAGCTTGTCCAGAATTTGTAGCAGTAGCATTTGAATTATTACCTATAATAGTATTTTGTGCACCATCTACATTAAGATTACCAGCTTGAAAACCCACATAAGTGTTCTCACCACCAGTAGTGGTTGCTCCGCCAGCACTCATTCCCAAAGCCGTATTTTTATCAGCAGAAGTCAAAGCATCCAGTGAGTAGTTACCAACAGCTACATTTTGTTCACCACCATTGATTGCTCCACCTAGTGCCCCTGTTCCAATAGCCATATTGTGGTTTTCAGTATCAGCAGCATCATATGCTTGATAACCTATGGCAATAATATTACTACCTGTTGTATTATCATTTCCTGCACTGTGCCCAATCATAATTGATTCACTCATACTAGTTGCGGCTTGTGCCGTAAGATTACCAACAGCAACATTGTAAGCAGAAGTTCCTACTCCTGTACCAGCGGCTAAATATCCAATATATGTATTTTCAGCGGCAGTAGTTGCTTCTTTAGCAGCACTCCAACCTACTATTGTACTTTTGCTTGCGGAAGTTAAATCTTGACCAGCTAAACGACCTATGACAACATTTTGTGCACCAGTTAAAACACCAGTGCCAACTGCATAAGAACCGATAATTACATTCTCTCCACTTGTAGTTAAAGCACTTCCAGCATTATCACCAATAGCTACGTTGTTATCGCCTGACGTTATAGCATCAAGTGTGTTGCCACCTACCGCTACGTTAAATTCAGCTCCACTTAGATTAGCACTTTTCATAGAATTAGCACCAATTGCAATATTATTACCTTCGGTAGTAGCACCTGCTGAACCACCTAGTGCTTCTGAACCAACAGCAACATTATTATCACCAGTTGTTGCAGGTCTACCTGCCTCTACACCGACAAAAACATTATTGTTACCAGCACCAGCCAAAGACAGACCACTTGAAGTGCCTAGACAAGTATTATAACCACCTGTATCTGCTACTCTACCTGAAAATCTACCGACAAAAACATTTTGACTGCCTGTTGTTAATGTCGTTCCAGCCTGATAACCTATTGCTGTATTTTCATCACCAGTAGTAATTGCGTCTAAAGCCCCAATTCCATAAGCCGAATTAAATGCGGCTGTATCATCGGTACCTGAAACATCATGGGTATAGATAGAATTAGAATCACTAAAAAAAGGAATACCTGCTACACTAGTAGCGGTGCCTGCTGCACCTACGTTACCGTCTTTAATAGTTACCCCGTCAACGGCTACACCGTTGGCTGAAGTGTTCTCTGATATAGTGTCTACTTTAATTGTACTTGTCATATTACGCTTCCTCCAATGCTTTTACTTTAGCAGATAGTTCTTGTATTGCTTTTACTAACATTGGAATCATACCAATATGAGAAACGCTTTGTCGATTGCTTTTCTCATCTGTGCCTTGTTTCCAAATTTCTTGACCAGCTTTTATTTCAGGGTGATTATCTAATACAGTTTTAATTTCTTGTGCAATAAATCCGTGTGCAACTTCATCGGTATATCCATCGGTGTCAGTAGAGTTTGCATCATAACCATATATATCTGTAGCAAGTTCGTTTTTTTGTTTAAACTTAAATGTTACAGTCCGAAGATCATCAATAAAGGAAAGACCAGCAATTGAATTTGTTATATCTTTTTTATATCTTTCATCAGATACTGCCGCCCAAGAAGCTGATCCGTGATTAGTTGCAATTTCAGTAGTATCATAACCAATAGTTGTGGTACTATTTCCAGCAGAAGTAACATTGTGACCAATAACAAATTGATAAGTACCACCACCTGCACTTGCTTTAGTATCTTGACCAATAAATAAACTTTGACCGCCAGTGGTTAAGTTATCACCAGCCACTGCACCTAATGCTGTATTACCAACACCTGTTGTTAAATTTGTTAGAGCCTCATCTCCAATTGCAGTATTTGCATTTCCTTCTGTCAGTTCATCAGCAGCTTTATGACCAACTATAGTACAATTGTTAGCTGACGTTAAAACTGTACCAGCATTGTAACCAATAGCTGTGTTCTTATCACCTGAAGTTAAAGCATCTAAAGTAAAGTTACCAACAGCTATGTTAAATTCTCCACCAGCTATTGATCCACCTAGTGCATCAGAACCTATACCTAAATTATGACTTTCAGTATCAAAACCATCACCAGCATTTTGACCAACAAAACAATTTTTTGATCCTGTAGTTATTAATTTTCCAGCATTATGTCCAATAAATGTTCCATCTACACCTGTAGTAATACCACTTCCAGCTTCATGGCCAACTGCAGTGTTAGCATCACCCGAAGTTAAAGCATCTAGTGTGGCGTTACCGATTGCTACATTGAATTCACCGCCAGCTATAGAACCGCCTAATGCTGTTTTACCAATACCTATATTATTACTTTCAGTATCAGGATTTAAAAGAGCGTCTAGTCCTATTGCAATATTATCAGACCCTGATGTATTTGTACCTAAAGCAGATTTTCCAATAGAAATATTATTAGCACCTGTATTATTTGCAGTCATAGCATTATAGCCGATAGCAACATTGGAATCACCTGTCGTTATTGCATCTAATGTTGTAAATCCAATAGCGGTATTAAATTGAGCTGTGCTATCTGTGCCTGATACATCTTGACCAATATAAATACTATTATCAGCAGAATAAATAGGAACACCTGCAATAGTTTGCACCACACCACTAGCACCAATAGTAACTGAGTCAGTTCCACCATTTACAAAAATTGCATTAGCATTACCGTTAGATTCTACTCTGAAGTCTATGTCTCCTGAATCTTCATTAAATACGGAAGCAGTACCTGTCATTGTTAGTCTACGTGCTACAGTACCATCTTTCATAAGGTCTATAAATAATTGACCTTCTTCTGCACCATCTGCTGCGTCAGCAATTAAACTTCTTATTTTTGCATAGATAACATCTTGACCAGCATCATTTTTACCTTCAAACTCAACTGCGCCTAGAGTATCATCATTAGCGGGAGAACTTGAGTTACGATACATTCTTATATTCGGTCCTTGATTAGCGTCAGCATCAGTTGATATTAAAGATAGTTGATCTAAGTTACTTCCATTTTGTACAACAATACCGCCATCAACATTTAAGTCTCCACCTAAATCATCAGAAGTATTAATGTTAACGTGGT